>Ga0182742_1000091_pt1 | contig 181267 bp, 176 predicted proteins | sample eDN5th37CBELigMG_FD_128880 | JGI IMG/M metagenome (GOLD analysis project Ga0182742, IMG submission 128880) | Enriched Miracle-Growth compost microbial communities from Emeryville, California, USA - eDNA 5th pass 37_C BE-Lig MG (version 2)... ... | reverse complement strand
CGGCTCATTCAGAAAAATATTCCATAATTACATGATTCGCCCACTTCTCTGGAATGTTGATGGCTGAAAATCTAAGAACGAGTGAGTAAACGCGAGAAAACATTAATTTATAGTGGGAGGAAATGATCTTGCCAAATTTTCAAATTGGCGATGTTTTCGTCGGGATCGGAAACGGGTTAATAGCATGGTATCGTCCTGACGGAACATTTGTTCAAAATCTTGATTCCACTACGGGCAGTCTTGAAATGACTGGGATGGCGTTTGATAGCGCCGGCAATCTTTATGCAACCGCGTTTCAAGCACAAAGAGTTGCCAAATTCGACACTCAAGGTAACTTCTTGGAACTTTTCGGATCGGATTATAATGCAGACCCCGAGTCGATAATTTTTAACGAGGCGGGAGAAGCGTTTGTCGGTCAGGCTGACGGTACAAGGCATATTAAAAAATTTGATGCTGCGGGAAATTTTATCCGTGATTTTGTCGTTGCGACACAAGATCGTGGTTCCGACTGGATTGACCTAGGTCCCAACCAATGCACAATATTCTATACTTCGGAGGGGACTAAAATCCTGCAGTACGATGTGTGTGCCGATATGCAGCTTGCGGATATCAATGTCCCGGCAGCAAACACGCTTTATGCTCTACGCCAACTTCCGAACGGAGAATTTCTAGTCGCGAATACGACGAATCTTTTGCGTTTGGATGCCTCAGGCAATCTCCTTCAAACCTATGATACACCCAATCCTGCTGACGAAAACTTCTTCTTTGCTATGAATCTTGATCCCGACGGAACTTCATTCTGGACGGCTGGCTATTCCACGTTCAATGTTTATAAATTTGATATTGCTTCCGGAAACATTCTTACCCAATTTAAAGCAAATGGTTTCAGCTCAATTGCCGGTCTGGCCATCTTTGGCGAAAGGATGCCACCACCGCCGCAGGGATGTCCTGTAGTCAATATACAATCCTGCTGTCAGGTTGTGATCGAAAGAAAGACGCAGCTGGTGCCGCCTGCTAGAGTAGGAACAGCCGCCGAGGAAAAGATGGTAGAGGCAGCCATTGAAAAGGTATGCCCTGAAAAAGTAGTGATCTGCGGAGTCGTTCGCAAGACGATTCGGTACGTTGACGCACATGGAAACAATCAGACTAGAGAAGATGACGTTCCGTTCCAATGTGTGATTGATCGCGAAGACGCCAATGAAGATGACACCTTCCATGTCGTGGGAGCGGATATCCTCTGTACCGTATTTGCAGAAGAAGCGAACTTCAATGCGGATCGGTCGCTTGCCTTCAAATGGGTAGAAAAAGAGATCGTCAAGGTCTGCATCAGAAAAGGCCCCCCGCCAGCTGATATGCTTTAGCATGAGAGCCCCGCACAACAGTCCCCCATATGCTTGCCTCTTCCTCAACAGCCTTCTGTACAGCCCCGTGCATCCTTCCTAAAAATCGCATTGATGTCGAAATCCAGATTAACTGCTTGTAAAACGGCCGTCGAATGGGAGGTCTTGCGTGAGACTTCCATAGACGGCCAATATTTTTTCCGGATTCCGCAATAAACCACGTATTTACCAGTTCGGTGCGTGCGATAATTCGGTCCTGCGTGTTTTATTTCTTGTCAATCCACTTTTTCTCCCTTATACTGACTTAGTACCTGGTAATAAAAACTGCTCGTAATCATGAGAGCTCCATTATAATTGGGGGGGTGTCGAGCATCGCCCGCTTGCCGAAGAAAGATCGCCAGACACGATTGGTTCAGTATCTACAAGACAATCCCTTCGCCACCGACGAGGATTTGGCGGAGTTTTTTCACGTCAGTATTCAAACAATACGGTTAGACCGTTTGGAATTAGGCATTCCGGAGCTGAGGGAGCGGATTAAATCCGTTGCTGAACAACATCTGGACCCGGTAAAATCCCTGGGGATCGATGAAGTGATCGGGGAAGTGATCGATCTGCAATTGGATACCCAGGCGATCTCCGTCCTGGAAATCAAGGAAGAGCATGTTTTCGCCAAAACGCAGATAGCGCGCGGACATTACATATTTGCCCAAGCCAACTCTCTCGCCGTTGCGGTGATCAATGCAGATGTCGCGCTGACGGCTACCGCCAGAATCCGTTTCGTTCGGCCTGCCAGGCTGGGAGAAAAGCTGGTGGCCAAGGCGACTGTACGGAGCCGCGACGGTGATGAATGCAAGGTAAGGGTCGAGACGAAAGTGCAAGGGGAACTGGTATTTACCGCCACGTTCCGCGTAGTGGGGATGACAGATGTCACTTCAGCAGGGTAGGACAGAAGAGGAGGGGACACGATTGCGAATTGCACTAGATGCAATGGGCGGAGACCTGGCACCTCGCAGCAATGTTTTGGGGGCCTTGGCCGTCACGAAAGAAAATCCGGACATTACCGTAGTCCTGGTGGGGGATGAGCAGGCGATTCGAAGCCATGTGCCGGGGCAGCTGCCGGCCAACTTGGAGATCGTCCATGCCTCAGAGGTAATCGGGGCGGATGAAGAGCCGGTGCGAGCTGTTCGCAGGAAAAAGGACGCTTCCATGGTCGTCGCCATGAACCTCGCGAGCGAAAAGAAAGTAGATGCTGCCATCTCGGCCGGGAACACAGGAGCCTTGATGACGGCAGGATTGTTGTACGCCAAGCGGATGGAGGGCATTGAACGCCCAGCACTCGCTGCATATATTCCCAACCGCAAAGGAAGGGTGACGCTGACATTGGACGTGGGTGCCAATATGGATGCCAAGCCCTCTCACCTGCTGCAATATGCGGTCATGGGCAGCTTGTATGCAGAAAAAGTGCTCGGCTTTGAGCGCCCGACTGTCGGTTTGCTGAACGTGGGTACGGAAGAAGGAAAAGGCAATGATTTGACCAAACACGTTTATCCTCTTCTGAAAGCAGCGGATTTGCATTTTGTCGGCAATGTGGAGGCCAGGGATGTCATGGACGGAGCTTGCGACGTCCTGGTCTGCGACGGATTTGTCGGCAATGTGCTGCTCAAATCGCTGGAAGGCGCGGCAACCACAATCTTTTCCGAATTGAAGCAGGAGTTTACTTCCAGCCTGATTAATAAAGTAGGGGCGGCTATTCTCAAGCCGGGATTGCTCCGTTTTAAAAAGAGAATGGATTACGCAGAATACGGCGGCGCGCCGTTGCTCGGATTGGGAAGCCCTGTGATCAAGGCGCATGGTTCTTCAGGCGAAAAAGCGATCAAAAACGCGATCTTGGTTGCGGCGCGTTATGTCCAAAAGGATGTAAACGTCGTAATTCAGCAAGCACTAAAATCAAGCACGGAAGAAAGCGAGTGAGGCAGATGAAGGGTTTGCGTTCTGTTGGCATATTGGGTACTGGTTCGTATACCCCTGAGCGGGTGTTGTCCAACTTTGATTTGGAGAAAATGGTGGATACTTCGGACGAATGGATCGTATCGCGCACCGGAATTCGCGAGCGTCGGATCTGTTCTCCCGAGCAAGCATCCTCTGACTTGGCCTATGAGGCGGCCAAACGCGCTTTGGAAAAAGCAAACATCAGCGCAGAGCAGCTGGATATGATCATCGTGGCGACAGTCACTCCAGATATGAGTTTCCCGTCCACAGCCTGCTTGCTGCAAGACAAACTGGGTGCGACCAAGGCTGCAGCGATGGACCTGTCTGCGGCGTGCACCGGATTTTTGTACGGCATTACCACAGCTACTCAATTTATCGCCAATGGCTTGTACAAATACGTACTCGTCGTCGGTGTCGAAACACTCTCGAAAATTACAAACTACAAGGATCGCAATACATGCGTCCTGTTTGGCGACGGGGCTGGAGCAGCCGTTCTCGGTCAGGTAAAAGACGGCTATGGCTTCCAATCGTTCGAGCTGGGAGCAGATGGTTCCGGCGGTTCCTTGCTCTGCCTGCCAGCTGGCGGGTCTCGCATCCCTGCTTCGAATGAATCCGTGGAGAAAAATCTTCACTACCTCTCGATGGCAGGCGGCGAAGTGTTCAAATTTGCGGTTCGCGTGATGAATTCCGCGACGGAAGCCGTTCTCTCGAAAGCGGGAGTAGCGCGGGATGATATCGATCTGCTGGTGCCTCATCAGGCAAACAAGCGCATTATCGATTCCGCAGTACAGCGATTTGGGTTGTCGGAAGAAAAAGTAGCGATCAACCTCGACCGCTACGGCAACATGTCCTCCGCGTCCATTCCGGTAGCGCTGGATGAAGCGATTGCAGAAGGCCGAGTAAAAGAAGGCGACAATCTCATCCTCGTCGGATTTGGCGGAGGCTTGACTTGGGGAGCGACTCTCTTGAAATGGTGCACAACCCCAGCAGAAGGGAGCGACGAGTAATGGGAAAAGTAGCGTTCGTGTTCCCGGGACAGGGATCGCAGTTTGTAGGGATGGGGCAGACTCTGTCAGAACAGTCAGAAGCGGCCCGTTCCATTTTCCAGCAGGCGGATGAAGCGCTTGGCTTTTCCTTGTCTGGCCGTTGCTTTCAAGGCCCGGAAGAGGAGCTGAAATTGACAGCCAATACTCAGCCTGCGATCTTGACGGCAAGCATCGCGGTCCTGGCTGCGTTTCGGGAGCAGCGCCCCGATTTTACACCGGATTTTGTGGCTGGACACAGCTTGGGTGAGTATTCGGCATTGGTCGCAGCAGGCGCGCTCTCTTTTGCAGATGCGGTAAAAACCGTTCGCGCCCGCGGGCAGTTTATGGAGGAAGCAGTACCAGCTGGAGAAGGCGCGATGGCTGCGGTATTAAACCTGGACCGCGCCGAGCTGCATGCTGTCTGTGAGGAAGTGACGGCAGCGGGGCATCCTGTGCAATTGGCAAACCTCAACTCCCCTGGACAAATCGTCATCTCCGGCTCTGCCGAAGGCGTCAAGCAAGCTGGGGAAAAGGCGAAGGCAGCAGGGGCCAAACGGGTGTTGCCTCTCAATGTGAGCGGTCCCTTCCACTCGAGCCTGATGAGCCCTGCGGCTGACAAACTGCATGGCGTTCTGGCCGGCGTGACAGTTGCAGACGCGAAAGTGCCTGTTGTGGCAAACGTAACAGCGCGTCCAGTATCTGAGGCGGCCGTGATAGTAGACAGTCTGGTCAAACAAGTCTCGGCTCCTGTGCTATGGGAAGATTCCGTGCAATGGATGGTGGAGCAGGGGGTTACGACTTTTGTCGAGATCGGACCAGGAAAAGTTCTCTCGGGACTGATCAAGAAGATCGCGCCTGCTGAGACGACGATTCTATCGGTTCAAGATGGAGAATCCTTGACAGAGCTATTGAACGGAGGGAAGGTATGCTAACAGGAAAAACTGCATTGGTGACAGGGGCATCGCGCGGGATCGGCCGGGCGATCGCCTTGAAGCTGGCTGAAGCTGGCGCCAACATCGTCGTCAACTACGCAGGGAGCGAAGGGGCAGCGAGTGAAACCGTCGCACAGGTAAAGGCATTGGGACGTGATGCGATCATGGTCCGTGCCAACGTGTCCGACAGCGAAGAGGTCAACGAGATGTTCAAGACGGCATTGGAGCACTTCGGCAGTCTCGACATTCTCGTCAACAACGCAGGAATCACGCGTGACAACCTGCTCATGCGCATGAAAGAGGAAGAGTGGGACGCGGTGATCGACACCAACCTGAAAGGTGTTTTTAATTGCCTGAAGGCGGCTACCCGTCCGATGATGAAGCAGCGCTCCGGCAAGATTATTAATATCACTTCTGTCGTCGGAGTATTGGGCAACCCGGGCCAAGCCAACTATGTAGCGGCGAAGGCCGGTGTCATCGGCTTGACCAAAACGGCGGCGAAAGAACTGGCGACACGCGGCATTACCGTCAATGCGGTCGCGCCTGGCTTTATCGACACCGAGATGACAGCGGTCTTGCCTGAAGATGTGAAGGCCGGACTCATCGGCCAAATCCCTCTGGGACGTCTGGGTCAGACGGAGGATATTGCGAATGTCGTGGTTTTCCTGGCATCTGACGCAGCCAATTACTTGACAGGCCAAACCTTGCATGTAGACGGCGGCATGTATATGTAATCCAGCTCTCACAAAACTGGTTTTTTACATGCTCATCCACTATAATACGGGAGAGGGGGTGAAGGTTAATGGCAGATACATTGGAGCGTGTGAAGAAAATCATCGTCGATCGTCTGGGTGTAGATGAGTCCAAAATTACTTTGGAAGCTTCTTTCAAAGAAGATCTGGGCGCTGACTCCCTGGATGTAGTAGAACTCGTGATGGAATTGGAAGACGAGTTCGATTTGGAGATTTCTGACGAAGATGCTGAAAAGATCACTACTGTTGGTGAGGTTGTTAAATACATAGAATCTCACAAGTAGATCCATCAGTTGGAAGTCCCGTTTGCATGCGGGACTTCTCCTTCATTGACGCTGTTTCATGAACGATTTATTTTGTCTGCGGGCTTGTGCGGACATGTTGAAAATAGATAATCATAAAGAAGATAGCCCAAGGGCTGACTTTCATAGAGGTGATCGTAATGAAGCGCAGAGTGGTGATTACCGGCGTTGGCGTCATTTCTCCGGTGGGGAATGACAAGGAAACATTCTGGAACAATCTGATCGAAGGCAAATCGGGAATCAAGCCTGTAACCTCCTTCGACACATCGGATTACCCGACCAAGATCGCGGGTGAAGTGACAGATTTTGATCCAGAACAGTATATGGATAAAAAGGAGATCCGACGTACAGACCGATTCGTTCAGTTTGGACTCGCGGCTGCCAAGATGGCTGTGGAAGACGCCAAGCTGGAAATTACGGCAGAAAATGCGGAACGAGTGGGTGTATACATCGGGTCGGGAATTGGCGGATTGACCACGTGGGAAGAGCAGCACAAGGTATTGTTGGATAAAGGTCCGCGAAGAGTGAGTCCTTTCTTCATTCCGATGCTGATCGCCAACATGGCGTCTGGAGCGGTATCGATCCAATACGGTGCGAAGGGACCTACCTCCAGTGCGATTACGGCTTGTGCTACAGGAACCAATGCGATCGGCGATGCGTTCCGTCTGATTCAGCTTGGCCAAGCGGATGCGATGATTGCAGGCGGTGCGGAGGCGACGATTCGTCCGATGGCATTTGCCGGCTTCTGCTCCGCGAAAGCCATGTCCACGCGCAATGAAGAGCCAGAAAAAGCAAGCCGTCCCTTTGACAAGGACCGGGATGGTTTTGTCATGGGAGAGGGCGCAGGCGTCGTCATTCTCGAGGAGCTGGAATTCGCGAAAAAGCGCGGAGCCACGATTCTCGCGGAAGTGATTGGATACGGAATGAGCGCCGACGCTTTTCATATTACCGCTCCGTCTCCGGGAGGCGAAGGAGCCGCCCGCTGCATGACGAACGCCTTGCAAGATGCGGGAATCGCACCAGAAGAGGTCGATTACATCAACGCGCACGGCACCTCCACAGACGCGGGGGATGTCGCCGAGACACAAGCCATCAAATCCGTTTTCGGTGAACATGCCTACAAGCTGGCCGTCAGCTCGACCAAATCGATGACTGGCCATCTGCTGGGCGCGACGGGTGGAATTGAGACGATTGCTTCCGCCTTTGCGTTGCGCGATCAGATTCTGCCGCCAACCATTAACCTGGAGAACCCTGATCCTGAATGTGATCTCGATTATGTTCCCAACCAGGCACGCAAGTCCGAGGTTCAAGTCGCTTTGACGAATACATTCGGATTTGGCGGGCACAATGCAACCATTATCTTAAAAAGATACGAGGCCTAAATGAGTCCTACTGAGCGAAAAAGTAGGAAGTCTCCTGAATTGGTGGTGAGGGTGATGAATTTTGCACGGCTGCAAGAAAAAATAGGCGTTCGTTTTCATGATGAGAGCGTTTTGCGGCAGGCATTCACCCATTCTTCCTACGTGAACGAGCAACGTGGCAAACGGATACAGGATAATGAGCGGCTGGAGTTTTTGGGCGATGCCGTGCTTGAATTGACTGTTTCCCAGTTTCTTTACAAGACATTCCCCAAGATGAGCGAAGGGGAAATGACGAAACTCCGTGCAGCGATTGTCTGTGAACCGTCATTGGTCAAGTTTGCCGAACTGCTCCAGTTTGGTGATCTCGTTCTGCTGGGAAAAGGGGAAGAGCTTACAGGAGGAAGGCAGCGTCCGGCTCTGTTGGCGGATGTGTTTGAGGCGTTTATCGGAGCCCTGTATCTGGATCAAGGATTGGACGCTGTTTTTGCCTTCATGGAAAAATACGTGTATCCCCGTGTAGATAAGGGGGAGTTCGCCCAGGTTACAGATTTCAAGAGCCAATTGCAGGAATTTGTCCAACAAGACAATCTGGGAGATATTCAGTACCGAATCGTCGAAGAAAAAGGTCCGGCTCACAACCGCGAATTTGTCTCGGAGGTTCTGCTGAATAGCCGATCACTGGGCGTTGGAACAGGCCGCTCCAAAAAAGAAGCCGAACAGCAAGCCGCCGCTCGTGCTTTGATCAAGCTGGGCGCGAAATAGGGATGCAAAAAGTCGTATGATCTCTGAAAAGGGGGAGTACGGCTTTTTGCTTCAAACCCGAATAATTCACGACAAACCACTGGGAAACTACTGCGTGTTGCCTCCCTCTATGATAAACTGATAGAGAATGCTTTCTTTGTGAAAGAAGCTCCTGTTCATACAGGGGCTTTCTTTTAGGGATGCGGCTCTATGCTCACGGAAGAACATTCGAGATCCCCTGAACCCTTCTGCACGAGTAGGATCGTGCCAATGAGAAGGGGCCAGCTTTTTTGCGATAGAAGGAGGACCATCCGTATGTATTTGAAACGCCTGGAATTGGCAGGGTTCAAATCCTTTGCCGATCGGACAGAGCTGGAATTCGTTCCTGGTGTTACGGCTGTAGTTGGCCCAAACGGGAGCGGGAAAAGCAATGTGTCCGATTCGATTCGCTGGGTGCTTGGCGAACAGAGCGCCAAATCCCTGCGCGGGGCGAAAATGGAAGATATCATATTTGCCGGCAGTGATACACGCAAGCCGGTCAATTTTGCAGAAGTTACCTTAACCTTGGACAATACAGACCGTTCGCTCGATGTGGAGTATTCGGAAGTATCCGTGACGCGCCGGGTCTATCGTTCCGGGGATAGTGAATATTACATAAACAACCGCGCCTGCCGCTTGAAAGACATCATGGAACTGTTCATGGATACGGGGTTGGGAAAAGAAGCGTACTCGATCATCGGGCAAGGAAAGATCGAGGAGATTCTCAGCACCAAATCCGAGGACCGCAGAGGGATCTTTGAAGAGGCGGCTGGGATTGTCAAATACAAAACCCGCAAGCGCGAGGCCGAGAAAAAACTGGCGGACACGGAGCAGAACCTGGTCCGTATTCACGACATCGTAAGTGAAATCACCGAGCAGATCGGTCCGTTGCAGGAACAGGCAAGGACAGCCCGCACGTATCAGGAATTGCATAGCGAGCTGGTCGAACACGAGGTGGCGCTGTACGTCCAGCAGATCGAAGCGGCCCACCAAAAATGGGAGGAAGCTTCGGCGCGCGTACAGGAATTGCAAGAGCAGCTTGTGGGACAGACTTCTCAAGCCTCGAAGCAGGAGGCCGATCTGGAGCAAGCCCGTTTTCACGTGTCGCAGATCGATCAGTCGATTGAAGAGCTTCAGCAAGTGCTGCTGACCGTCAGTGAAGAGGCGGAGAAGGTAGAGGGACAGCGCGAGGTTCTGCGCGAGCGGATGCGCAATCTGAGTGCCAACCGCCAGCAGACGATGGAGCACATGCACCGGATCACGGAAAAACAGCATGCTCTGGAGATGGAACTCGCCGAAGAAACAAAGCGTGCGGAGGAAGCCAAGCAGAAAATGAGTGACGCCCGTTCCGCGCTGAAGGAGGCAGAGGACCAGTTTTACGCCATGGTCCAATCCTTGACGGACGATGTGGAGAGGCTGAAAAGCGATTATTTTGAAAAGCTCAATGAAATGGCCAACCTGCGCAACGACATTCGCCATCAGCAGCAGCTTGTGCAGACCAGCCAAGCCCGCATGGACCGGCAACGCGTCGAAAAGGAACGGCTGGAGCAAGAAGAACAGCAGCGGCAAGAAAAGCGCAATGAACTGCAAGAGCAGCTGCGTGAAATCGATCAGGCGATCCAGGATACGCTTGAGAAATACAAGGAACTGATGGACCAGGTGCGCGAGGGACAGACTGCATCCGAGCAGGCTCGCAAAGAGCTGCGCCAGTTGGAGCAGAAGCGGGAATCCGCCAAGTCCCGTCTGGATTTGCTGCGCGAGATGCAATCGGAGTTCGCGGGTTTTCAGCAAGGTGTCAAAGAAATCCTGAAAGCTCGTGAACGCGGCTTTTCCGGGATTCACGGTGCCGTGGCTGAGCTGGTCGTCGTGCCGCAGCAGGTGGAAACCGCAGTGGAAGTGGCACTCGGCGGCGCGCTGCAGAATGTCGTTGTGGAAAATGAAGCGGCGGGACGAGCAGCGATCGCGTACCTGAAGCAGCACAATGCCGGACGGGCTACCTTCCTTCCGCTTGATGTCATCCGTTCACGCAGTATACAGGCAGAGGACAAGCGCCGCCTGGAAAAAGAAGCCGGGGTCGTCGGCATCGCGAGCGAGCTGGTCAGCTTTGAAGCAACGTATCGTCCGATTTTTGAATCGCTGCTGGGCAACGTCATCGTCACCCAAACGCTGGAGCAGGCGAACCAGGTCGCACGCACCTTGGGCTATCGCTATCGGGTTGTGACCCTCGAAGGGGATATCGTCAACGCAGGCGGTTCCATGACGGGTGGGGCGCTGAAGAAGAATACGACCAATCTGCTCGGGCGCAATCGCCAGGTGGAAGAGCTGGAAGCGCAAATGGGGCAGATCGATCAGGCAATTTCTGGGCATACTAGCCTTATGGAACAACTGGCACAGCAACAGCGGCTAAGGGAGCAGGAGCAGGAGTCGCTTCGCAGCCAGGGAGAAGCGCTGCGTTTGAAGGAGCAGGAAGTCAAGGGACTGCTGCAGCAAGTGGAATCAGAAGGAAAATCCATTGGGGAGCGGGCCAAGCTGGTCGAGCAGGAAATCGACGGCTATCTGCGCGAGCGCGAGGAAGCGCTTGTCAAACAGCAAGCGACGGAGGAAAAGCTGGCGAAGCTTGTGGCAGAGGAAAAAGCACTCACGGAGCAGATTGCCGCAGCGGAAGCCAAGCGTCAGGAGCAGCTCGAATCCAAGGAAGAGATCAACCAGAAGATCACCAGCCTGAAGGTATTGGACGCGCAGGTGAGACAGGAGTACCAATCCCGCCAGGAGCAGACAGAACGGCTGCTGGAGCAGAAAATCTCCCTGCAAAAAGAATGGGACGAGCAGAATGCCACACTTGCCTCGCTGGACGAGCTGGAAGAGACCAATGAATCCTCGGGAAGCAAGCTGGATGAGACCATCGCCGAGCTTCGTCAGGATAAAGACCGGGTAGCAGGACTGATCCAGGAGCGGCGCAACGAGCGGGCTACTCTTTTCCATCGGCAGGAGCAGTTGGAGCAGGAAGTCAAAGAGATCCGCAAAGCGGTCAAGTCCCTGGAAGACAAGCTGCATCAGGAAGAAGTCAAGGTAAACCGCAGCGAGGTAGAATTGGACCACCTGTTGAACAAACTCTCGGAAGAATACGAAATGAGCTACGATCTGGCGAAGCTGAAGTATCCGCCGCGCGGTGAGATCGCGGAAGAGACGCAAATCGTCAACCGCCTGAAAAAAGAGATTGCGGCTCTGGGTACGGTGAATCTGGGCGCGATTGAAGAATACGAGCGCTTGTATGAGCGGCAGCAGTTTTTAAGCACGCAGGAAGCGGATTTGAACGAAGCCAAGGACATGCTTTATCAGGTCATTTTGGAAATGGATACGGAGATGTCCAGACGATTTAAGGAGACCTTCGATGCCATCCAGGAGCAGTTCCGCGATGTTTTTGTCGCATTGTTCGGTGGAGGCCGGGCTGATCTGTTGCTCTCCAACCCGGAGAATCTGCTGGAGACAGGGATCGATATTGTCGCCCAGCCGCCAGGCAAAAAGCTGCAAAATCTCGCCCTGCTGTCCGGCGGGGAGCGTGCCCTGACCGCCATGGCGTTGCTATTTGCGATACTGCGGGTCAAGCCCGTTCCTTTCTGCGTGTTGGACGAGGTAGAAGCCGCTTTGGACGAAGCCAATGTCAACCGCTTCGCCGAGTACATGCACCAATTCAGCAGCCAGACACAGTTTATCTGCGTGACCCACCGCAAAGGAACGATGGAGAGCGCAGATGTGCTGTACGGCATTACGATGCAGGAGGGTGGCGTCTCCAAGCTGGTTTCCGTTAAACTGGAGGAGAGCAGCAAGTTCATCGAGTCCGCTTCGTAAGATCTGTGCAAATTTACCAATTAAAGGAAGATGAAGATGAGTTTTTTCAAACGCCTTCGCGACGCGATTGTGCAAAAGTCGGAAGAGGTTACCCAGAAGTTTACCGATGGACTCGCCAAAACCAGAGATTTGCTGGTAGAAAAGGTAGAGGACCTCGTCCGCCGCTATAAAAAGATTGACGATGACTTTTTTGACGAGCTGGAAGAAATCCTGATCACCTCCGATGTCGGCGTCAATACGGTGATGGAGCTGATCGACGATCTTCGCGGAGAAGTGCGCAAACACAAGATTGAGAATGCGATTGACCTGCAGCCGATTCTTTCGGAAAAGCTGGTCGCCCTGCTGAAAAACGACGAGGCAGCGGACACTGCATTGAATGTAGAGGATGGGCGCCTGAACGTCATCTTGTTCGTAGGGGTAAACGGCGTCGGCAAAACGACCACCATCGGGAAGATGGCGCATATGTTCAAACAGCAAGGGAAAAAAGTGCTGCTGGCAGCAGGCGACACCTTCCGTGCTGCAGCTATTGAGCAGCTGGAAGTCTGGGGGGATCGCGTCGGTGTGGAAGTGATCAAGCAACAGCAAGGCTCTGATCCCGCCGCCGTGATCTACGACGCGGTCCAGGCCGCGAAGTCGCGCAATGTGGATGTCTTGCTGTGTGATACGGCAGGCCGCCTGCAAAACAAGGTCAATCTGATGGAGGAGCTGGCGAAGGTTCACCGCGTGCTCGCCCGGGAGCTTCCTGGCGCGCCGCATGAAGTGTTGCTCGTACTGGATGCGACCACGGGACAAAATGCGCTATCCCAGGCGAAGACGTTTGGAGAATCGGCTGGCGTGACCGGAATTGTGCTGACCAAGCTGGACGGGACGGCAAAAGGCGGCATCGTGATCGCCATTCGCAACGAATTGAACATTCCGGTGAAGTACGTAGGGCTCGGCGAGAAAATGGATGACCTGCAGCCGTTTGATCCGGAACAGTTCGTCCACGCCTTGTTTGCAGGCTTGATTCAACAGGAGACTGAAGCGGAAAACACCCAAGGATAGCTTGAATCCGTTGACTCGATGAAGAGAAATTCATATGTCAATAAAAATGCTTGACACTAGGTGGGGAATTGGGTACTATAAACTACGTGCTGTAAAGAAAATGTCTTTACAGATTGGAGTCGAGTACCTCATAGCAAAGGATTGGTTACGATGCTCGAGAAGACCAATCAAGTCAATCTCTTGTTTGACTTTTACGCTCCCTTGCTGAAAGGAAAGCAGCGCGAATATCTGGAATTGTACTATCTGGATGATTTGTCGCTCGGCGAAATTGCCGAAATGCATGAGGTGAGCCGTCAAGCCGTTTATGACCATATCAAGCGGGCTGAAAAGCAACTTTTCGAATACGATGAGAAGCTGCGACTCGCTTGGAAGCATGAACAGCGCATGAACGTGCTGAACCGCATGAATGAGCTGGTCCAGGGGTTGGCGGACAAGGCGGCAAGAGAGGAACTGAACACTTTGCTCCACCAACTGTCAGAGATGGATTAGGAGGGCTCGCATGGCGTTTGAGAGCTTGGCCAATCGGCTGCAGAACGCGTTTGACAAGCTGCGAGGCAGAGGCAAGATTGACGAGACGATCGTCAATGAAGCGATGCGTGAAGTTCGCCTGGCCCTGTTGGAAGCAGACGTAAACTTTAAAGTGGTAAAAGACTTCGTGGCTCGCGTCAAGGAACGCGCAGTCGGGCAGGAAGTCATGAAAAGCCTGACGCCTGGCCAGATGGTCATCAAGATCGTCAACGAAGAGCTGGTTGAGCTGATGGGCGGCAATGTAGCCCAACTGACGATGTCTCACCGTCCCCCTACTGTCATCATGATGGCAGGTTTGCAGGGTGCGGGTAAGACGACTACGACAGGGAAGCTCGCCAAGTATCTGACCAAACAAAACCGTAAGCCGTTGATGGTAGCAGGCGATATTTACCGTCCTGCAGCGATCAAGCAATTGCAGGTTTTGGGTGAACAACTGAACATCCCCGTCTTCGCACTCGGTGATCAGGTTAGTCCCGTAGAGATTGCACGGCGAGCTATCGAGCATGCCAAAGCGAACAACCTCGACGTGGTCCTGATCGATACGGCAGGTCGCCTGCACATCGACGAAGCGCTGATGGAAGAGCTGAAACAGGTTCGCGAGGTAGCCAAGCCCGATGAGATTTTGCTCGTCGTCGATGCCATGACCGGTCAAGATGCGGTCAATGTGGCAGAGAGCTTCAACAACCAGCTGGAGCTGACAGGTGTCGTTCTGACCAAGCTGGATGGCGACACGCGCGGCGGTGCGGCACTCTCCGTCAAGGCCGTCACAGGCAAGCCGATCAAGTTCGCTGCGATGGGCGAGAAAATGGACGCGCTCGAAGCGTTCCACCCGGATCGCATGGCATCCCGGATTCTCGGCATGGGCGATGTGCTCAGCCTGATCGAAAAGGCGCAAGCCAACGTCGATGAAGAGAAGGCGCGCGACATGGAGCGTCAGATGCGTCAAGGTGAGTTCACCTTTGACATGTTCCTTGACTCCATGCAGCAGCTTCGCAATATGGGACCTTTTGAGGACATTCTCGGCATGCTGCCTGGAATGAACAAGATGAAGGGCAAAATGAACGTGGACGAAAAGCAGATTGCCCGCGTAGAAGCGATCGCCAAATCCATGACGAAAGCGGAGCGAGCCAACCCTGATCTGCTCAACGCCAGCCGACGCAAGCGCATTGCGGCAGGAAGCGGCACCAGCATTCAGGAAGTGAACCGGTTCATCAAGCAATTCGATGATATGAAGAAAATGATGAAGCAGTTCTCCGGCACCGCTGAGAAGATGATGAAGAAGTCCAAGAAAAAAGGCGGCATGGGACTTCCGTTCATGGGCAAAGGCAAGGGCGGCAATCCAGGAGGCATGAACTTCCCGTTCAATTTCAAGCCCCCATTCAAGTAACTTGCATGATCTCTTCGCGCCGCTGACTGCGGTCAGAGGCGCGATGGTTCAGATATAGCAGCACCAACGCAATTGAGTATTGCGTTGATCCATACAGGAGGTGAAACAACATGGCAGTAAAAATCCGTCTGAAACGCATGGGTTCCAAGAGAGCTCCTTTCTACCGTGTGGTAGTAGCTGATTCTCGTTCCCCTCGCGATGGCCGTTTCATTGAAGAGATTGGGTACTACAACCCGGTTGCTCAACCGGCAGTAGTGAACATTGATACCGAAAAAGCGGTACAATGGATCCTGAACGGTGCAGCTCCGACTGACACAGTTCGCAACCTGCTCTCCAAAGAAGGCGTAATGGCAAAAGTACACGAAACCAAATACGGCAAATAAGCCGATCATCTGGAGGTCTGATGATGAAAGCACTGGTCGAAACGATCGCAAAGGCTCTCGTCGATCATCCGCATGAGGTTCGTGTGAATGCAGTGGACAAAGAGCGTACGCTCGTGTATGAGTTGTCGGTACATCCTGATGATATGGGGAAAATTATCGGCAAACAGGGACGTATTGCCAAGGCCCTGCGCACCGTCGTGATGGCTGCTTCCGTCGATACGGACAAGCGCGTCACGGTTGAGATTGTCTGAGAAAAGGCTGGGAGCTTCCCAGTCTTTTTTTTCGATGATAAAGCGGATCGATCTTTCTTGCGTCGAAAGGAAGTGGCAAGCATGCTTACGATTTATCGCTCTGTCCAGGTGAAAATCATCATGACAGAGGCGGCTAGGGCTGTTTTGGTGGATCAGTACCAAAGGCAGATTCAGCAGCAAAAGGACGAATGGCAGCGATGGCAATTCCAGGCGAAGAAAATTCTTGCCGATGCGAAGAAAAAATCGGCGGAACGCTATTCGCTGGCGCAAGAAAAAATCGCCCGCGAGGAACGGCAACGGCAGGAGAAGCTGGAGAACCTCCAGTATCAGCTCCTGCAAGCAGAGAAATTGCCCATTGGCAGCGAACTGGATTATCAGACCGTGCAAAGCCCCGTCACCATCCAGGTGGGAGACGTATGGGATGAAATCATGGCTGGAACGGAAATCCTGATAAAAGACGGGCGAGTGCATGAAATCCGGCAACGGAGTTGATGAACTTGCTCAGCCACCTATAGAGGAGGGTATCATTTGACCCAGGAGCGTTTTTTTACAGTAGGGAAGCTGGTGAACACGCATGGCTTGCGCGGAGAAGTGCGTGTGATCTCGACCAGCGATTTTCCCGATGAACGCTTTCGCAAAGGAAGCGAGCTGTATCTGTTTCATTCTTTGCTCGACCAGCCATTGAAGCTCAAGGTTGCTTCGCGGCGTGCCCATAAGGATTTCGAGATCATCAGCTTCCAGGGATACGGTCACATTAATGACATCGAGAAGTACAAGGGCGGCGAATTGAAGGTGCCGGAATCCGACCTGATGGAGCTGGAAGAGGATGAGTTCTACATTCACGAACTGATCGGCTGTGAAGTGGTCACGGATGAGGGAGAAGAGCTTGGGACCATCACTGAGGTCCTCCAGACAGGGGCCAATGACGTCTGGGTGGTCAAAGGCAATCGCGGAGAGGTCTTGCTGCCTTACATCGATGATTGCATCAAGGAAGTCGATATTGCGAACAAGCGTGTCGTCTGCCATCTGATGGAAGGCTTGCTGTGAGGAGGGGTCATCTTGCGTATTGATATCCTCACACTTTTTCCGGAGATGTTTCCCGGCGTTTTGTCGAGCAGCATTCTGGGCAAGGCGCAGGAAAAAGGCATCGTCCAGTTCGAAGTGATCAACTTCCGCAATTACTCGGAAAGCAAGCACGGAACCGTGGACGATACGCCTTATGGCGGCGGCGGTGGCATGGTGTTGAAGCCGGAGCCGCTCTTTCGTGCTGTAGAAGCTGTGACGACGGACAGCAAGCCGCGTGTGATCCTCCTGTGTCCGCAGGGCGTGCCGTACAATCAAAAGCTGGCGGAGGAACTCGCCAAAGAAGAGCATCTGATCCTGATCTGCGGCCATTACGAAGGCTACGATGAACGCATTCGCGAGCATCTTGTGACAGATGAGATCTCGATCGGTGATTACGTTCTGACTGGCGGAGAGCTGGGCGCGATGGTGATTGCCGACAGTGTGGTGCGTCTGCAGCCGGGCGCGTTGGGGAATCAGACGTCTGCGGTGGAGGACTCCTTTTCCACTGGATTGCTGGAGTATCCGCACTACACCAGGCCGGCGGAATTTCGCGGCTGGAAGGTGCCGGATATTCTCTTGTCCGGCCACCACGCCAATATCGACAAGTGGCGTCTGCGGGAATCGCTGCGGCGCACGTATGAACGCAGGCCTGATCTTTTGGACAAGCTGGAATTGACGCCAGAGATGAAAAAATGGCTGCAAGAAATCAAGGAAGAGAAAAAAATGGCGGACAAACCGTGAGAATCGCCTTGTGCAATGCACTTCCATATGGTACTATATTTCTTGTGGCAATTTTGCCCGCTGACTAAGGCGGTCCGCTACTCGTAACTCAGTTTTTGAACTGAACGATTGAATAGGCGAGTAAGAACGTCTGATCGGAAGGAGGGAATTCAAATGAACCAAGTGATCCGTGAATTGGAAAAAGAGCAATTGAAACAGGACATTCCTGCGTTCCGACCTGGTGACACCGTACGTGTACACGTAAAAGTTATCGAGGGTCAGCGCGAACGTATCCAGTTGTTCGAAGGTGTTGTTATTCGCCGTCGTGGTACTGGTATCAGCGAGACATTTACTGTTCGTAAGATTTCTTACGGCGTAGGCGTTGAGCGTACGTTCCCGGTGCATACGCCGAAAATCGACAAGATCGAGATCGTGCGTCATGGTAAAGTACGCCGTGCGAAACTGTACTACCTGCGTGACCGTGTGGGTAAGGCAGCTCGCATTAAGGAAATTCGTCGATAAGCGTTTGTTCACCCATAGAAAAAGGCACTGGCCTGCTAGCCAGGCCTTTTTTTCTACTTTCAGAAGGATTTCACTCGCTGCCGCGATGATGAATGAAAGTGTATAGCCCATACATGCCTTTCGTGAGGAGGGGTATAACATGCATGAAGAAGCTGGTGTCAGCCAGGCCAAAAAACGTGAATCATGGGAATGGATCAAGGCGCTGGTCATTGCGGTACTCCTCGCCCTGCTGATTCGCACCTTCCTGTTCGCTCCGTTTATCGTGCAGGGAGAATCGATGGAAACTACCTTACATAATCATGAAAAGCTAGTTGTGAACAAAGCGATCTACTTTATGCGGGAACCGAAACCAGGCGAGATCGTCGTGTTTCATGCTGACGCAACCCGGGACTACATCAAACGGGTGATCGCTGTAGCCGGTGATCGTGTCGAGGTGAAAGACGATCAGCTTATGGTAAACGGCAAGGTTGTCGAAGAACCTTATCTCGAACGAAAAGAAGAGCGGGCAAAAGAGCAGGGGGAGCTTCATTTTACGTATGATTTTCCGCCTGTTGAGGTACCACAAGGACATCTGTTTGTCATGGGTGACAACCGATTGAACAGTGAGGATAGCCGGGTAATCGGTCCGATCGAGGTCAGTTCAGTAGTTGGACGTGCGGAATTTACCTTCTGGCCGATTAGTCAAACCCGGTTTACTCGATAAAAATCAGGGTATTCAAGGTAGGTGATCCATCATGACCATCCAATGGTTTCCTGGACATATGGCAAAAGCGCGCCGTCAAGTAACGGAAAAGCTGGCGCTGATCGACGTCGTGATCGAATTGCTGGATGCGCGTCTCCCGCTGTCCAGCCGCAATCCCATGATTGATGAGATTGTCAGTGAAAAACCGCGGTTGATCCTGTTGAACAAAGCCGATCTGGCAGATGAAAAAGCCACAGAGGAATGGATGGGCTATTTTCGCGGTCTCGGCATCCGTACCCTGCCGATTGACGCTTTAAGCGGAAAAGGCGTAAACAAGCTGCCGGATCTGTGTCGTGAGCTGGCTTCGGATATGCTGGCAAAACGCGCGGAAAAAGGCATGCAGGCACGTGCGATCCGAATCATGATACTCGGAATCCCCAATGTCGGAAAATCCTCTCTGATCAATCGTTTGTCAAAGCGCGCCGTAGCGCAAACAGGGGATCGTCCTGCTGTAACCAAAGCGCAGCAATGGGTAAAGATGGGCGATACGCTGGAGCTGTTGGATACGCCGGGGATTTTGTGGCCAAAATTCGAAGATCAGATGGTGGGGCTTCGCCTTGCCGCAAGTGGCGCGATCAAGGACGAGTTGATCGACTTTACGGAAATAGCGCTGTTCGTGATTGCCTATATGATGCATTACTATCCGGAACGCCTCGTGGAGCGCTTCAAACTAAAGGCGCTTCCGGCAGACAAGGTCGCAATGCTGGAGGAAATTGGCAAAAAACGCGGCTGTCTCATCTCCGGCGGAGAGATCGACTACGACAAGGCAGGAGAAATTTTCTTGCGTGAGCTGCGCTCCGGCAAGCTGGGACGGGTGACGCTCGAACGGCCTATCGATTGGGAAATGGATGAACCAATTGGCAAACCGGTCGCTTTTCCAGAATGAGTCATGCATATACGAGGAAACTGCCTATCGTGAACGGTAGGCGGTTTTTTACATAGGGAGAAATGAGTGAATGGAACTGGCGGAGTTGTCGATAAAGGAAATACGGGAAAAAATCGAAAAATTGGACGAAGTACCGAAAGATTTTCTAGAATGGATGAAAGCCGACCCGCGCAAAGGCGTCCAGGATCTCGTCCGACAGGTTGAGGCCGCTGTAGCCCGCCGGGAAAAGCTGGCTGCCATGTGGACGGAAATGACGCAATACGAGCGAGCCATGCGGGAAAAAGGACATGTCCATGTGTTTGGCGTCGATGAGGTAGGACGAGGCCCCTTGGCAGGTCCAGTCGTAGCGAGTGCTGTCTGCCTCCCGTCGGATTTTTATTTGCCGGGACTGAACGATTCCAAAAAAGTACCAGCGGCGACGCGTGAGGCCTTTTGCGAGGTGATCATGCGGGATGCGCTGGCTGTCGGAATTGGAATCGTGGATGCTGCACGCATCGATGCCATCAACATTCTGGAAGCGACCAAAGAAGCGATGCATCTCGCCATCAAAAATGCAGGGCTTGCCCCGGATGTCTGTCTGCTGGACGCTGTTCGGCTGCCGGGACTGGCTTGCGAGCAACTTCCCATTATTGGCGGAGATGCCAAAAGCGTCTCGATCGCAGCGGCTTCCATCGTAGCGAAAGTCACGAGAGACAGCATGATGACAGAGTATGCAAGCCAATATCCGGAATACGGGTTTGACAAAAACGCAGGGTACGGAACAGCCGAGCACCTGGCTGCGATTCAGCGTTATGGACCTACGCCGATTCACAGAATGACGTTTACGGGTGTCAAGGAGCAGGCGTAGCACCCTTTGTTTCACAGTCGTGAAGGAGGAGATTGATGATGTATTCCCCCTCGCAGTTGCTGCAATCGATGACACAGCGCGCACCTGTAGCTGCAGCCAAGCCTATAGAGCTTGTCCCAGGCCAGGTTTTCAAAGGCACGGTCATCAAGCATTACCCGAATCAAATGTCGTTGGTCCAGATCGGTCCCATCCAGGTACAGGCAAAAATGGAGGCCAATTTGGAACCCGGTCAGAAAGCATGGCTGCAGGTACAGCCCTCCTCTGATGTTGTCACTTTGAAGGTGTTGGATACCCCATTGGAAGGCAACGCCAAAGGAGGCGCCAGCCTGGAAGGTCTGATGCGCTCGCTCGGCTTGCCGGAATCAAAGGAGAGCCGCGCCATTGTCCAGGCCTTGCTGAACGCAAATCAGCCTGTCAGCAAAGAAACGGTGCAGGCTTTTATGGGAGTCGCGCGGAAGCTGGGGATGGATAATGCGACGATCCAGGCATTCATGACCGCCTTAAAGCGTAATCTGCCGCTGACAGCAGAGACGGTTGCAGGATTGAAGGCTTTTTTCTCCGATCGTCCTGTAAGTCAAGCCATGCAGAGCTTTATGCAGCAGGCAGCCCGTTTTCTCGAGGCGAATGGAGACTCGGCTCGTACGACTGGCTCCGCCATACCGGGGAATCCGACACCAGCAGGGCCAGGAGGGCAAACGACTGGTCAAACGATGCCACCCCCAATCGGAGACGTACGCCAACTGGTAGGTCAATTGCGGGACAAGCTGGCGGCAATGCCTGTACTGCTGGGCGTTGGAATGGAAGCCGATGAGCAGTCTGCCTCATCGCAATCTTCCGGGAACCGCCAAAACGCAGCAGGACAAAACACGCAAGCAATGGTTCAGCAGCCTGCAACGACGGCATCAGCGGCAACAGGACCACAAGCGGCTGCAACTGCGCAATTACCCTCGTCCAGCCAGCCCTCTTCTCCAATCACTCCCAACCAGATGCTTGCGGGAGATCAGGGAAAAGGGCCTGTTGCTCGTGAGGTCATCACCGACGCTCGTCAAGCGAATGCGGCTCCCCCAACACAGCAGATGGCAGGATCTCCGCTAGAGGGCAAGGGGCCCGCTCCGACAATGACGACGACAGCACCCTCTTCGGGAACTGTGATCCCTCAGCCGGGACAAGGCACACCTGTAACGGCTGAGCTGAAAGCCGCTCCACAGCAGGTTGTTTTGGATACTGGCAACCAACCACAGCAAGCGCTGGCGCAGAGTCAGCCGTCTACCGCCAGAAATCACCCGATTCTGCAGCTTTTTCAGCAATTGGGCATTACACATGAACGTGATCTGATGGGACAAATGATTGCGGGCAGCTCCTGGGAGGCAGGGGCGCATAAGCAGATGGAGAGCGTCAAGGCCATGCTTTTGCAGCTGACGCAGAACCATGCACAGGCGATCCCCACAGCTTTACGCGAGGCAGCCGATCAATTGCTGCAGCAGGTTACGGGGCAACAGCTTATGTTAACGCAACCTGCGAATCACTCCCTGTCACAGATCGTGATGCAAATTCCGCTGCGAACGGAGCAAGGGGACGAGACGGCCTACGTACAGATCGAATCGAAGAAAAAAGGAGCCGGACAGCTGGATGCCGAAAATTGCCGCCTCTTTTTCCATCTCGACCTGCAAGCCTTGGGAACCACGATGATCGACGTCAATATCGTCAATAAAATCATCAGTTTGCAGATTTTTAACGATACACCTGGCATCGAAGCGTTGGCGCATGCGATGAAAGGCGGCTTTACGGATCAGCTCCACGAGGTGGGGTATCAGCTTTCCTCCATGCGCGTGCAGTCTGTTCCCAAGCAGAATCAGAAAACATCAGCAGCAAAGAGCGCCATGATGAGCGACTACAAAGGGGTGGACCTGCGCGTATGAATCAGGAGACGCCACCCAATCAAAACAAGCGCAAGCAGGCTGTAGCGCTCAAGTACCAGGCGGGAACGATGGAGGCTCCGAAAGTTGTAGCCAAGGGATCCGGCTACGTAGCGGAAAATATCCTGAAGGTAGCCCAGGATCATCAGATACCGGTACAGGAGGACCCATCGCTGGTAGAGGTGTTGGGCAAGCTTGACTTGAACCAGCAAATTCCACCGGAGCTTTATCAGGTAGTGGCGGAGGTGCTTGCTTTCGTCTATCGCCTGGACAAGGGGAGGAAATAACAAGCGATGAGCATGCGCAGGCGCGTCCTCGGACAACAAGGCGAAGATTTGGCCTGTCTGTATTTACAGGACAAAGGGTATGTCATTCGGGAACGAAACGTGCGGACCAGGCACGGCGAGATTGATGTCATAGCCTTGGATGGACGGACACTTGTTTTTGTGGAAGTGCGCACACGCACTGCGGATGCATATGGGACGGCTCAAGAGTCCATCACCTGGAAAAAGAGACAAAAGCTGCGCGAGCTTGCCCTGGCTTATCTGCAGCGGCAGACGGAGTCGTTTCCATCCTTTCGCTTCGATGTCATCGCCATTACGTGTCCATTGGGAAAAGTGGACGGGGTGGCGACGAAGATCGACCATATCGAGTACGCTTTTTGATTGAGAATGGTTTCGCAAGCGTACGGAACGTGGAAAAAACGGGCGCAAGATATGCTGGGGAATGGGGATACGTCTACAGCAAGGCGCTCACGTGCGACGTATGATGTATTGTACTCGACGCGATGAAACTCCTCCAAGCAACAACTTTCGCCTTCCAGCCTGTCTGGAAGGCATTTTTTTATGTCTGACAGCGAGGTTGGAACGAGAAAACCATGATTGTCAATGGTTTTTCCTCAAATAAATTTCAAAGAAATCGTGTTATTTTTTTCATTCTTGCGTGACATTTTCCAATTCAATTCGTCAAATAAAGTAAGAGGATACATAGGAGGATTATCATGCTGCGTAAAACCGGAAAGCTTGTGTCAAGTTGCATCTTGACAGCACTGTTAGTAAGTAGTTTTCATATCTCGTTTCCCGTGACGGCCCAAGCCCAAGAATTGGATCGGATCGCGGCCGTACAGGCGTCAAGCACGTTAAAGGCGAGTATTAGCAAAGTAAGTTTGGAAAAAGGCGATACGAAGAAGGTAACGCTCACTTATGGCGGCTCTTCCTTAACAGCATCCAAAGCGACGTGGACAACATCCAAATCGTCTGTGGCGACAGTGAAGAATGGGACGATTACGGCAAAAGGAGAAGGAAAAGCAACCATAACGGCTAAATACAGCGGAAAAACCGTTACGATCGACGTAACCGTTAAAGAAGAGAAGGAAAAATTGGTAGCGACCGAAACCAAAGTAACGATGGTCGAGGGAGATACGGCAACCATTAACTTGAAATACGACGGTTCAAAATTGACTGGCTCCAAAGCGGACTGGAGCACCTCCAAGTCGTCTGTAGTGACCGTATCCAATGGAGTGTTGACTGCCAAGGCCAAAGGAACCGCAACAATCACCGCCAAGTACAAAGGTGAAACCGTAAAGATTCAGGTAACGGTAAATGAAGATACGAAGAACAAGCTGGAAGCCGCTGAAACCAAGGTAACGATGGTCGAGGGAGATACGGCAACCATTAACTTGAAATACGACGGTTCAAAATTGACTGGTTCCAAAGCGGACTGGAGCACCTCCAAGTCGTCTGTAGTGACAGTATCCAATGGAGTGTTGACCGCCAAGGCAAAAGGTACAGCGACGATTACCGCCAAGTACAAAGGTGAAACCGTAAAGATTCAGGTCACGGTAAATGAGGATACGAAGAACAAGCTGGAAGCCGCCGAAACCAAAGTAACGATGGTTAAGGGAGATACGGCAACGATTAACTTGAAATACGACGGTTCAAAGTTGACGGGCTCCAAAGCGGACTGGAGCACCTCCAAGTCGTCCGTGGTTACGGTATCCAATGGAGTGTTGACGGCCAAGGGCAAAGGAACCGCGACGATCACGGCCAAGTACAAAAGTGAAACTGTAAAGATTCAGGTCACGGTAAATGAAGATACGAAGAACAAGCTGGAAGCCGCCGAAACCAAAGTAACGATGGTTAAGGGAGATACGGCAACGATTAACTTGAAATACGACGGTTCAAAGTTGACGGGCTCCAAAGCGGATTGGAGTACCTCCAAGTCGTCCGTAGTTACGGTATCCAATGGAGTGTTGACGGCCAAGGGCAAAGGAACCGCGACAATTACTGCCGAATATAAAGGTGAAACCGTAAAAATTCAGGTCACGGTAAATGAAGAGTCGAAAGATAAGCTAGTCGCCACCGAAACAAAGGTAACGATGGTCAAGGGCGATAAGCAGACCATCCGCCTGAAATACGATGGCTCGACTCTTTCAGGCTCCAAAGCGGATTGGAGCACCTCGAAGTCTTCCGTAGTGACCGTATCCAATGGAGAACTGACTGCGAAGGGCAAGGGAACCGCGACAATTACCGCAAAGTACAAGGGAGAAACCGTAAAAATTGAAGTCACGGTAAATGAAGAGTCGAAAGACAAACTGGTAGCAACCAAAACCAAGATTAGCATGGATAAGGGAGATACCGAAACCATCAGTCTGAAATACGACGGTTCGAAGCTGACCGGTTCCAAAGCCGAATGGAGTACGTCCAAGTCGTCTATCGCTACGGTTAAAAACGGTGTTGTGACAGCAAAGGCAGCCGGGACAGCAACGATCACAGCTGAGTACAAAAATGAGAAGGTCAAGATTGAGATCACCGTATCAGATTCCAACGATAAACTGTCAGTCGATGACGACAACATCTCCATCAAAGTAGGGAAAAAGGAAACCATCAAAGTTACTTACAATGGCAAAAAAGTATCTGGCTCCGATGTGAAATGGAGCACCTCCAAATCCTCGGTCGCTAAAGTGAAGGACGGCGTTGTCACAGGCAAGAAGAAGGGGAATGCTGTCATTACCGCAAAATATAAGGGTGAAGAAGTAGAGATTAAAGTGAAAGTAAAATAATCTGGCGAACACCCATCATGTAACCCACTGAATGCAAAATGTGTTCAGTGGGTTTTGGCTTGAACGCATATAACTAACGAATGAAAGCGGAGGAATCACTATGTTGGAATTCGGTTCAGTTGCCTTAGAATGGGGAACTTTGCTTTGGCAGTTGATCTTTTTTCTGGTTCCATTATCGCTTTTTATTTTCGTGATCTATTTCCTTGTTAAAGTGTTGGCGTATATGAACGCCAAAAAACAAATGGATCAGGAAAGAAACCAAAAGCTGGACACGATTGTCCGAATACTTGAACAAGAACAACAAAGAAATGAATAGGAAAAAGCAAAAAGCAAAACTCTTGCTCATAAGGCATTAATTAGTTCGCATGGAGGGTGTTTTGTTTTGAAAAAATAGCGTTCATACTTCCACTTGCTATAGCCATGACACTTGGATGGTCAGGGACAACGATTACATCCATTGATGCTGCGACTGTTGCCCCAACCCAACTGAGGCAGATTGGGGAAGAACAAAAAATTACCGTTGAAAAACTTGTTGTACAAAGAGAACATGACATTTTTTCGTTCACAAAACCCTCCGAAAGCATGGGGATTGTTGTGAGTGCAAAAGATTTATATACGCTGGCTTACCAAGCGGGGAGGACCCCCATATATCCCCGATGAAGGCGTGAATGAATTTCCTAGGAAGGATATTGTCATTTATGTAGATCCCAAATACCCGAGTGATGCTTTCGTTGGTGTACAAAATCCGAGCAGTCTAGAGGAATGGCAGGTTTACAAAGTCCAAGATTACAGTAGTTGGCTGAGAAAAGAAATTGATTTATACATCTCCCTATATACGGGTTTGTAAAACTTCAGCCTCTTGATCATTGATCAGGAGGCTTTTGTTTATGTGTCGAAATGAAGTACTCGATTCGTGTCCGTGATTAGCTTCAAGCAAATGGTAGGCGCGCATCTTGCTCCTCGGAGAGCCTGCTTTGGACGGATCACTTTGCCAGGCGGACCGGAATGCTGACCATTTTCGTGTATTTACGATGCCTTTTCCAGCGTGTTAGTTCATGTATTATACTGTCATTATCAGTAACACTGAAAGGGAGTGATCCGATGAGTCTTTATGACATTCATGTGGGAAAGTTACTTAACGGGAAACGGAAATTTGATGGGCATGGATATTATATGTATACAACAGAAGGGGAGCTGATAGAGCGAAATGATTTGCACGGAAGTACAGGGGTAGTAGTCGATGCTAAAAAAATCGAGGATTTGTTGTTTCAACATTGTACTGAAACCATCAATAAGTTTGCAAAAACGGATGAAAATAAAGGAGTTTACGTTTTTTCCCTATATACTGATGTAACACATGGAAGTTTTATCATATACATAAATACTGAAGAGGCATTAGAAAAAACAGCTAACCGGTACTATGAGAATTACAAAAAGAAATTGATAGAAACGAACGATTCCTTTTATGATCGCTCATTTGAACAAACAAAAATAAGCCTAAGATTTAGTGAAGGTGATTTCGATTTCAGTTTTGAGGATTTGCCCGATCAGCTTAACGATATAATGAGCTTATATTATTGTATTAATCTAAAGGAGCTAAATTATAGTCCCGAACAAGATACGATTATTCCCAAGAGCTTAATGGACCATCAGCTATATTTTATAGGAATTAATGTTATACACAGATTATCTGATAATGGATGCTTTAAAAACGTAAACACTACGGATGATTTTGTTGCCTATGTTTCATCTGCCGAAAGTGGTGACTATCTCACTTACAGTACTTTGATGAGAAAAACAATTGGCCTAGACACTTTCTATCGTGTTTTTCCAGAAGAGAAAGTGAATGATGAAGAATTCCTCAAGATCGTACAAAGACAAAAAAGCAAATCGGTAAAAGAGCAGCTAGAATTTTGGTTATTGCAAATCAAGAGTAATAAATGGCGTACCGATAATAATGTAATATCTAAGTATTGTAAAACTGACTATCATGCCTATGAATGCTTAGTAAATATAGGGAGTGGGCTTCTGCCCTATATTATTGAAAAGTTAAATGAGATTGATTTATCAGAAGCAGAAAGATACATATGTGAAGAACTCATAAATGATATAAAAAGCTAGAAATGTCCCGGATTCATATACAATGTAAAATTTTATACCGCAGCCTCTTGACTAATAGCCAAGAGGCTGCGGCGTTTTAGGTCGTACTAACACGATTGAAAATTGTTGGATTGTCCGGTTATTGTCCTGCACTTGATAGAGATAACGATGGGATTGCATGTGAATAAATGCGAAATCATGGTGTTTTAGAGTCGAATACCAAAAAACTTGCCCCTACCCTCTATCTTTTCCTACGCTATAGGTGGAGGGGAAACATATGTACGCTTGCAGTTTTTCCGGTACCGTAATGGGAATAGATGGCATGATGGTTTCTGTGGAGACAGACATCGCCAACGGGCTGCCGCAGTTTGACCTGGTCGGACTTGGCGGTTCTGCAGTAAAAGAGGCGCGGGACCGCGTCCGGTCCGCGATGCGAAATGCGGGCTTTGACTACCCGATGCAGCGCATTACCGTCAATTTGGCACCTGCCGATCAACGCAAGGAAGGGTCGGGCTTCGACTTGGCGATCGCGATCGGAATCTTGCTTGCTTCCAAACAAATTCCGCCACGGGAAGAGCGCATCCTGATCTTGGGGGAGCTTGCCTTGGATGGATCACTGCGTCCAGTGTCTGGTGTGTTGCCGATTCTCCTGGAAGCAAAAAGAAACGGCTTTACACACGTGGTTCTGCCCGAACAAAACGAGGCGGAAGCCCGTCTGGTCGACATTGTGGTGCTGCCAGCCGCACATTTGCAGGACGCAGCAAAGTATTGGACGCAGGAGCAGCTTGTATCTCGAGGATCCGACGCCAAGGGAATGAAGACCATCAGTCTGCACAGAAGCACAGAATACCCAGATTTCAGCAACGTCTACGGCCAGAACCTCGTCAAGCGGGGGCTGGAGATTGCAGCAGCGGGATTTCACAATGTGATCTTGGTAGGCCCACCCGGATCCGGGAAGACACTGCTTGCCAATTGTCTTCCTGGGATCATGCCGCAGATGACGATGGAAGAATCGTATGAAGTAACGAAAATCTACAGTATTGCCGGGCATTTGACGCGTACCAGCGGTCTGGTACGTGAGCGCCCTTTTCGCTCTCCCCATCATACGATCACCGCGACAGCGCTGATTGGAGGGGGGACGCAGATACCGCGGCCGGGAGAGTGCAGTCTGTCCCATGGAGGCATCCTCTTTCTGGACGAAATGCCCGAATTCTCACGCCATGTATTGGAGGTGCTGCGCCAGCCGTTAGAAGCAGGAGTCGTGACGATTGGGCGCTCCAAGCAGGTATTTACCTTCCCTGCGCGTTTTTTGCTGATTGGATCGTGCAATCCGTGTCCGTGTGGTTACTTCGGGTCCAGGGACCAGCGGGAATGCTATTGCTCGCCCCTGCAGATTCAGCGATACCGGGCCAAGCTGTCTGGCCCGCTCCTGGATCGAATTGATTTACATCTGGAGGTGCCGAGGGTACCTGTTCACCTGTTAAATCAACGCAGCGTAGCAGAATCATCCGCCGTGATCCGCGACAGAGTGGAAGCTGCAAGAACAATTCAGAGCAAAAGGTTTGGCCATCGCGCCACATCGCCATTCAACAGCGCGATGAGTGGAGAAGAATTGCGCCGTTACTGCATGCTGGACAAAGAGGGTCAGGAACTGCTGCAAATGGCCTTCGAAACCTTGGGGCTAAGTGCGCGCGCCTACGATCGGATCGTCAAGCTGGCCAGAACGATTGCGGACCTGGCGGGAGCGGAGGACATCGGCTCATCCCATGTGGCAGAAGCCATCCGTTATCGGGCGCTGGATCGCCAAGTCGGCGTATGCTAATTCTGCTCATCGAGTCTTATCGAGGATACCTTCTGTTTTTCTAACGTTGGGACCTATAAGACCTACTGTATCGCAATCATGTAAAAGTGAAATTGAGCGCAGTTGCTTTCATCCCAAGGGCGACAGTATTTAAAGGAGAGACTGGTCACACCTCGAGTTAGCGCCCGGAATCTCCAGATTTGTCTGCCGCTTTGGCCAAACCTGGTTGTAGGGGTAGAAGGCGGCAGATAAGTAGTCTCCAGCAGGGAAAGGTAGCGAGGATCAGGCGGATTGGATAACATCCACCGATAGCCTGTCGAGGGATTGGATGCAAGAGAAATCGAAAACGTCTCCATGACATGGACGTGAATCGTCGAAACAGGGGCATCAGGTATAAGTACCACTCCTTTTTGGGATTATCGCCAAGTCCTCGTTCTAAGAATGAGGAAACCTGCTGTCTCGAGCTCATTTCTCAAAATGACAAAGTGTGCTAGCTCACCCATACTTTTTTTGAAAATGTCCGAGGGCAATCAAGGGCCAAATGTATCGGTAACTATTGTAATGGAAGTAAAAGCCGCCAGGCAGTGCCGCACCTGTCGGGTACGAAAGAGTCCAATCTTGATTCCCTTCTTTCCCCAGTAAAAATTGTATGCCACGTATCATCGGCAATGTGGGTGTCGGGGAGGCGGCGATGAGGGTGTCGACTGCCCAGGCAGTTTGCGAAGGAGTACTTGCCCCTAAAGGAACATAGGATTTGACAATATCGCTGTTACAGGATTCTCCCCATCCCCCGTCTTGATTTTGGATGCGCAATAACCACTGTACCGCTTTTTGTATCGCGGGATGTTCCGCTGGTACACCAACCGCGATCAGCCCGGTAACCGCCGACCACGTCCCATATATATAGCAAATCCCCCAGCGGCCATACCAGGAGCCATTCTCTTCTTGATTTCGCAAGAGCCAGCTAACCGCTTTTTGTATGTTCGGGTCACGCACGTTCATTTCAGCATGGTTTCCCAGAAACTCCAAGGTCCTTCCCGTCAAATCAGTTGTGGACGGGTCCGTGCTGACGGCATCTGCTCCTTCGATCGGAAGCCACGATAAGATTTGTTTGTTGGTGTTTTTTTCAAAAGCTGGCCAACCCCCGTCATCATTTTGCATGGACAACAGCCAGTTCAGACCCCGTTGCTACGCTCTCTGGTAGACCAGATCGGTTTTTTGCATCTGGCTGATCGCCCGCAAAGCGGCTGTTGTGTCATCAATGTCAGGGTTGATTGTGTTGCTATCGGAAAATCCCCACCCTCCCGGAAGCGCAGCATGGTTATGCAGCACCCAATCGCCATATTTGTCTTGTTGCCGAGAAAGCAAGTATCTGCCTGCTTTTTGTAGCATCGGATGGGATGCAGAGACTCCGGATACTTGAAGAGCATGGGTCAGCAAGGCAGTATCCCAAACCGTTGATGTCGCATCCTGCATATGAATCTGTCCGTTTCTGTGGCAAGCCATCGTTTTTAGGCCAGCAACAGCGCGGGTGATAACGGGATGACTTTTGGGATAGCCGAGTGACAGCAAAGCGAAGATCATGAGAACGGTGGAAGTGAGGTAACTGTATAAGGTACCATCCGCTTCGAGCCGTTTCAGCATGAATTGTTTTGCTTGATTCAGCGCCTCCTGATGGATGTGCGCCGTATAGGGTAGAAACTTGATGACATCTTCAATTCGCTTTTGGAGATAACGCGCTGCGAAAGAGTGATGATCAGCCGTACTGGGGATTCGAAGCTCAGAGATATCGGGAGTTCTCTCCGTCAGGATGACCGGCTTGCGGTCTGTCAGGATCAGGATGGGAGCGATATGTACTCGCGCGTACCCGACAAAATCGAAAAAATGGAGGGGGGCCCAGTGAGGCAGAAGCATCCCTTCAATAGGAATTGTTACATGCGCATCCCATGGAATTTGGCCTGACAGAGATAGCATGAGCTTGGTCAGCATGCTTGTTTGCGAGAGCCCGCCTTTGGCCAAGATCTGCTGTCTGGCCGTCAGCATGTGCTCTTCGTCGTTCCGGCTATGGCCAGCGTAGAGGAGAGCGTAGTACGCTTCGACGGTCGCGGAAAGATTCCCTCCTTCTTCATCGTGAAACAGCTTCCACGTTCCGTTTTCCACTTGCAATGCGGCGATTCGTTGCGCCAAACCGCTGATAAACTCCTCGTCATCTATACGCAAGCTGCGCAATAGGATGATCATATACGCATTAGTCAGCGGCCCGCTTTCCAGACAAAAACGCCAAGCTCCGTCTGGCGATTGGCTGCCCTGCAATCGATGAACGATCCGGTTTATTTCCGATTCCACTCTTTCTTTCATGTTTCGCCATACCTTTCTTCATCCCAGGATATCTGCCTATATCCACGTTATGCATGTGTGCACAAACGGTTCTGGATAGGAGAGGGTAGGCATGGGTATCCCGCTCAAACAATTCGGTGTGCAGTTCAAGATTGGCAGAGAATTAAACAAAAAAGTAAAACTTCGAGCGAAACGGGTTGTAGATCAATCAGAGTTGCCACAGAGTGAACAACAACTGATTCATCACATCAAGGAATGCACGCGGCAACGCAACAAAAACAATGTGACGCGAACCATGGCGTATTACGAGTATTATCGAAGCCATCCCGAGATTCACTGGGCCTTTTTGGGTCACATGGTGTCAAGAAACGGCGGCTGGAATATGACCGACCTGAAAGGAGAGCTTCTCTCCAGGCTGCTTTCCACCGCGGAACAGAACGATTTTTTTCAGTTTTTGGAACGCGGCAATTGGCTGATTTTTCAAGACGTCTACCCGCAATTTTTGCTGTACGAGGAAAGTCTGAAAAGGGAGAAGAACCTGTTTCATCTACTGCCTTTCTTTCATGTATCCGTCTTTATGGAGGTCATCTGGAATCACTTCTGGTTGACTGGCGACCGCGATCTTTTGGCAATGGGACTCATTATCAACGAGCAAAACTATTTGGAAAAGAGGATCATCAAAAATTCGTATTATCAAAAAACGGTTCTGCAAACGCTTGAATTCAAACTGCAGGACGTATTGCGTTTAAATCAGATTGTCTTTCCTTGTTATCGGGAGGGGAGCAGTGAGCCATATCTGGTCGGGCAAACGCTTCAGCATTTTGCCTCGCTTTATGAACGCATCCGATTAGGAAAGCAGTTATACGCATTGCTTTTTGATCGAGCTGATATCCTGCAAGGAGCAGTGGCCTGGGCGGCGGATCATCCGCATACCGGCTCCCGCAAAGATTACTGGCCGCATTTGTTCAACGACGTAAAGGAAACCACGCCCGGTGTCTTGTATAAAAAGCGAACAGTGAACGGTCGATTGAAACCGGGAGCAAGCCGCCTTTTCAGCCCAACCCTGCTGCATGCTTGGAAGGATGTGGATCATCCTGAGGCAGAAGCCGGGGATTGGTGTGAGGTTTGGAAAGCCATCACGTACTTCCTCCAGGTTGAAGAAAACATAGACGGGGAGATCATGGATGATTACTGTAAAACGCTGGAGAAAATCGAACTTGCGGTCATGGCACAAACCGCGATCAGGCATGACTAGGCGGAAATCATATCTGCCGTCGATGATTTTCGCATCCTGGCTGGGAACGTATCTGGATCTCATTATGGTAAATAAGCAGCTGTACTCGTTTCCTGTACGGCTTTTCCCCGGTGTTTTTGACATTCATGTCCTCTTCACATTGCTTGTCCTACCGTTTGTCACTGCAATCTGTCTCTCCTTGTTGCAGCGGTTGCATACATGGCCGAGGTGGTTTGCCATCCTGCTGTTTGGAATCATTGCCGCTTACGCCGAACAGGTTTCGGAAAGCTTGGGATGGTTTGTCCACAGCAGTGAATGGCGGCATGTCTATTCCTTCTTCGGGTACAGCCTGTTTCTATGGCTGGTGTGGCGGTTTCATCAGAAGTTTTCATAGATGATTCGAATAGGCTGCAGGCAAGGTGCTTTACGCTAAGTCTTGAAGGTAAAACTGGGGAGAACCCGTACTAAGCAAGAGACGAAATAGCAGCTTTCTAAATCCGTCAATGATAACAATTGGCGGATTTTCTCTTCCTACACTCTCATTAGGTATAGATGTTTTCCTTATAAATTTTAAAATATTTGGTTTTTACAGGAAAAAGTGCTTTTTCAAAAGGAGATTGCAAAAATTTGGCGAATGAAGTAGGAATAAAGACATGTAATATCGAATTTCAATTGGTTATTGAGACTTATTTTATAGAGAATTGACAAAAGTGATCCGCACTTTTGAGATATGCTGCGTGCATCTGGATACGCAAATTCTTCTCTATATGCCTGTTTAAGCCTCTTCCCACTCGCGAATTGAAATTTTCGGTAATACGGGAAAACTTGCCAAGGGAATAAAAAGGGGCAGTGACAACGTTGGAGGAATAGTGGTATGAATGATAAAAACGTTTACTCGAGGAAAGCGACTCTTTCCCTTAAAATATCGGAATTTGAAGTGCCGCCTATGCAAGACTTGCTGATCGTCGGGAAAAAGGCCCCTATTGGGCCGGAAGCGGTGAGGAGAATGGCCGAAGCCCTCTCGCCGGAACAGTTCACTTTGATTCGGATAGATCATCCCAAAATCGAGGCAGTCTTGCTGCGAAATTCGCTCTTGCAAATGCTGGATGAGAAATTGTTGATGGGCATCATCATGGAAGAAGCTGAGCGGATGATCAGCGATTCGATGGTGTTGCGATCCGAGTTGAAAATTGCCGTAACTGTTCAGCGTGAGGTGGAGTTGTCATGAAGGTCTCCGATATGATGCTGACTATGCTCCATACGATCACGTCGGATAAGAGTGTCGCCCATGCTTCCGAGCGAATGAGCGAGCAGCGGGTAAGCTCGTTGCTTGTAATGGACCACGGCGAAGTGATCGGCATGCTCACACCAAGGGATATTTTTGCTTCTCATCCCAATCGAATCGTCGCGGATGCCATGAGTCCGGGGCCTATTTGTATATCCTCGGATCAGACGGTTTGGGATGCAGGCAGATTGATGGAGGAACACGGAGTTGAGCAGGCTCTGATCATGGCGGAGGACGAATTGGCAGGCTGGATAACAAGAGAGAACATCATGATCAAATTGGCTGAATTTCGAGATCCGTTAACGGGATTATTTCGCGCTCCCTACATTCAAACGATTGGTGAGCGCTTATTATATGAAAAAAAACCGTTCCACCTGCTATTTATTGACCTGAACAATTTCGGGCAAATTAACAAACTGTACGGTCATCCATTTGGTGATGATGTCATTCGGGAATATTCCTCCTTGCTTGCCACCATGATGGACGAAAGATATGACCATGTAAGCAGATACGCTGGCGACGAGTTTGTCGTCATTTCTACGGCAGACGACGATCGAATCCTTTCCTATATCGATCAGATGGAAACACCGATCGGGATTCGTCACATGCAGGTATCAGCAGCCGTCGGTCATGTTAATGGCTATCTCGATCCGAACTTTTTTACCTATTCGTTTCGGGAGTTGATTGAGAAAGCCAGCCTGCTGTCTACATCGACAAAGCAACGGATCGCTGGTACGGTACTCTAGGAAGGAGCCCGATACATTACGGGGAATAGGGATTGCCCGCGAAACATACACTTTTGGATAATGGATGAAGCCAATGCAACGAAACTGGATCGATTTTCAATCGTAGTAAAGAATAGAGTGACTGATAAGTTGAGGAGGCTGCAAAAATGATCGTATCAACCACCAACACCCTTCAAGGGAAAGAAGTAACGGAATATCTGGGTATCGTCAGTGGAGAAGTAATTATGGGGGCGAACGTTGTCCGTGATTTTCTAGCGGGGATAACCGACATTATCGGAGGCAGAAGCGGATCCTATGAAAGCAAACTGTCCGAGGGCCGCGAGCTGGCTCTTCGAGAGATGACGGAAAAAGCCCGTTCTTTGGGTGCCAACGCTGTAATTGGTGTCGATCTCGACTTTGAAACGCTGCGAGAAGGCATGATGATGGTGATTGCAACAGGCACTGCTGTACGCGTGAAATAAGCCGGGGGTTCCCGGCTCTTTTTATATCGGGAGCAGATACAAGAGAAGAAAAAGCAAAGAGAGGAGAAAGCAAGATGTCGGTAGAACAAACCTTTGCAAGCCTATTGGAGAAAATGAACTCAAACCCTCATGGGATCGAAGGAATGACGGCGGTTTACCACTTTCAATTGAGCGGAGCAGATGGCGGTACCTATCAGGTGAAAATTGAGAATAGTCAAGCTACATATGAAAAAGGAGCAACTGAAGAAGCGGGATGTACATTGGAGCTCTCCGACGAGAATTTTATCAAGCTCGTTCATGGCAAATTAAATCCGACCACCGCTTTTATGATGGGGAAACTGAAGATTAAGGGGGCAATGGGCCTTTCTCTAAAATTGCAAACGATATTACAGACCTATCAATCCTGAAAAATCAGAGTCGAATAAGCGTCCATATAAGGCGTGTGGCCTTCCTGATTTGGAAGTGCCGCTCGCTTTTTTAGTTCTTTTGTATTAGGTCTAAAGCGGGCAATAGTGAGAAATGACTAGTCAATTACGGGAAGATTGCGATAAAATATGACCAACAATTGAGAAGCCAAAACGCGAAATAGAGGGAAGCCATGCGCCAACAGTATTCGTTTATCGCTGTCGTCCTTTCTTTGGATGAAGAGAAGGTCATCTTTGACCTGTATCAAGGGACGGCGCCGTCCAGTCATGACCGCGACTTGTTGAAGCACAAGGCAACGTTGCCCCGCCATTATTTTGATACCTTGATTTATGCTGGCGTGCTTCTGGCCCAAGGGGAGACACATTACCAAGTCTTGCCGCAGAAACCCGCTTCTATCGGGATGAACATCCGTTCACTTGGCAATATCGTCCTTTTTGATATGTGTTTTTCACCTCAGACCTACAAACTTTGGCAGAATACAGATGCTGTCCTGGAAGACATCTCGCTGCCAGCCGATATTTTTGAGGAGTATGTGTATCGTCTGGGAGCGATCAGCCGATTCCGCTATTTGGGCCGCGTAGAGGATCCACAGGTAGCAACACAGTTGGGCGAAAATGATATGATAGAGTTCAAGCGTGATTTTCTGCTGTCCAAAAGCGGCATCATCAAGACCGTTGTGGCATTTGCCAACTCGAACAACGGGAATCTGTTCCTTGGCATTACGGATGAAGGGGAGATTGTCGGCGTCAATCACGAAATCGAACAGTACGGGGACCCGGATAAGTATCTTTTGGCCATCACGCAATACATACAAGACAAAACAACACCTTTCCTCACGCCGTTCCCCAAGATTTCCCTGAAGAAAGTCATGGATAAATACGTCGTTGCCATCTTTGTCGAGGTATCCTCCGAATTAATTTGCGGTTTGGATAAAAATGGGGAAAAGTACGTCGTCATTCGGACCAACAATCGATCTGTCCTGGTGAAAGATCCGCATCAGATCGGAGAGATTTACGTGAAGCGCAAGCTGGGAAGTGAAATCAGCCGTCGATTGGGGCTTCTGTAGCAAATGCAGTGTACTATGCACACGCAAGGGAGGCTGGATGCATGAAATCGTCTTTTCGTGCTTACCTGTTTCGTATACTGGTAGCTGGTTTATTGGTAACTGGGTGTTCCCAGGACCAGACTGTCCGATCCGACATGAGAGGAAGTATCGAAACAGAATTGGGTGCAGTTGAAAAGGTGACTGTCATGTCTACGGATGGGCAGGAAATTCCACTGAATATGCCCGTTTTTCTCGAAGAACTTGCCGAGCAAGGAAACGAGCTGGAAGTATCGCCTGATCCGTTAAAACAGGAGGATGTGCGTTTTACACTTGTTTTGTACAGGAAAAATCTGGCGCCACTGGTTGTTTCGATTGGTGAAAAAGCCAGTCAGTACGGGGATCGAACGTTCCGAGGTCCCGGAGCCATCCGTTTTTACGAGTGGATACACCGACAGACCGGCTTAGGAATTGTCTCTCAGGAAATGAATAGTATTTTCCTCACTGCCGAGGATCTTTCCTCGACCAAATTATTGCTGGACTCTGAGCGGGACGTCGTAAAACAAATCCTTCGGGAAGCGGATCCCGAACGTGAGCAAGGGAAAAGGCAATATCCGCTGCATCCGTATTACAGGATGAGGATCCATTCTAACGAACGACCCATGGAGGTCACGGTTCTGACGCCGACCCTCATCTCCATCCCATTCGGCAGGGAGACACATATCTACCATGTGGAGGGTTCCTTGTTTTCGCAATTGACTTCATGGCTGCCTCCACAGGAGAAAGCCGCAGATCCGCTGGAGAAGCTCTTCAAAGCGACAAAGCTGCGAGTCGAAGCGACAGAAACGGAACAGATTGAGAACAAGGAAATCGACCTGACGGCTACGACCATCAAGCAAGGAATGGCTCATGAGATCGTACGGACGATCAAAGGTGCTGCTTCATTGGCCGAAGCACCTGCTCAGCCAGGAAAGCCTCGCTTTGTATTACATTTTGTTACAGGGGATTCGACACGTTTCGTTACGATTTACCCGCACTATTTTCAGTTTGAAAACTCGTGGTTTTCGCATAATCAAGCTGACCAGTATATTCTGAAACTCCTTGATTCGTCTGGAAAATGAGGAGTGGACTCATGAATCAGATCTATATTGGTCAGGATAAATGAGAAACATATTACTACCACTTTTGCAAGTTTTGTCGTAGAATAGAACTGTTGCACTGATAGTGGAGGGTTTGACTGGGACAGTTCGTTTTCTGCCCTGTCAAAATACCTGCCGATCTTTATCTGCCATAGGAGGATGGAGAATGAACATTCATGAGTATCAAGGTAAAGAGATACTTAAACAGTACGGTGTAAAAGTCCCTGAAGGCCGCGTAGCCTTTACAGTGGAAGAGGCAGTGGAAGCTGCCAAAGCACTCGGTACTCAAGTCAATGTAGTAAAAGCTCAGATTCATGCAGGTGGACGCGGTAAAGCAGGCGGCGTAAAAGTTGCGAAAAATCTTGACGAGGTGCGTACATACGCCCAAGAAATTTTGGGTAAAGTGCTCGTCACCCACCAAACAGGTCCAGAAGGGAAAGAAGTAAAACGCCTTCTGATCGAGCAAGGCTGCGACATCAAAAAAGAATACTACGTTGGTGTCGTCGTTGACCGTGCAACAGGCAGCGTCGTCATGATGGCTTCTGAAGAGGGCGGTACAGAGATTGAAGAAGTAGCTGAACGCACTCCAGAAAAAATCTTCAAAGAAGTAATCGACCCGGTAACTGGTCTGAATGCTTTCCAAGCGCGCAGACTGGCTTACGCGATCAATATTCCAAAAGAACTGATCAACAAAGCAGCGAAGTTCATGATGAGCCTCTACCAAGCTTTCGTTGAAAAAGATTGCTCTATTGCAGAAATTAACCCGCTCGTTGTAACAGGCGACGGTGAAGTAATGGCACTGGATGCCAAACTGAACTTCGACAGCAACGCGCTCTACCGTCACCCTGACATCGTAGCGCTGCGCGACCTGGATGAAGAAGACGAGAAGGAAATCGAAGCTTCCAAATTCGACCTGGCATATATCGCTCTCGATGGCAACATCGGTTGCATGGTGAACGGTGCTGGTCTGGCGATGGCTACTATGGACATCGTGAAATTCTACGGTGGCGACCCAGCCAACTTCCTTGATGTAGGTGGCGGAGCTACTGAAGAAAAAGTTACCGAGGCTTTCAAAATCATCCTTCGCGATGAAAAAGTAAAAGGTATTTTTGTCAACATCTTCGGCGGCATCATGAAATGTGACGTCATTGCAAATGGCGTTGTCAATGCAGCGAAACAAATCAAATTGGACAAACCACTGGTTGTTCGCCTCGAAGGCACCAACGTGGAACTCGGAAAGAAAATTCTCAACGAGTCCGGTTTGAACATCGTAGCTGCAGAATCCATGGCTGATGGCGCTGAGAAAATCGTATCTTTGGTGAAGTAAACTAGACGATCAGATACGTTAAAAAAGGTGGGAAAAATACGCGATGAGTATTCTCGTTAATAAACATACAAAAGTGATTACACAAGGGATCACCGGTGCTACTGGTTTGTTCCACACTCGCGGTGCTGTTGAATACGGTACGCAAATGGTGGGCGGTGTAACACCTGGTAAAGGTGGAACAGAGGTAGACGGTATTCCGATTTTCAATACAGTAGCGGAAGCAGTAGAAAAAACAGGCGCGAATGCATCTGTTATCTACGTAGCTCCTCCTTTCGCAGCAGATGCGATCATGGAAGCAGTCGACGCTGAGCTGGACCTCGTGATCTGCATCACAGAGGGCATTCCAGTCCTCGACATGGTAAAAGTAAAACGCTACATGGAAGGCAAGAAAACCAAACTGATTGGTCCTAACTGCCCAGGCGTTATCACACCAGGCGAGTGCAAAATCGGTATCATGCCAGGCTATATCCATACTCCAGGTAAAGTGGGTATCGTATCCCGCTCTGGTACCCTGACTTATGAAGCAGTTCACCAAACCTCTACTCGCGGCATTGGTCAATCCACTGCTGTAGGTATCGGTGGGGACCCTGTAAAAGGCATGGAGTTCATCGATGTTCTGAAAATGTTCAACGAAGACCCAGACACTGAAGCAGTCATCATGATTGGCGAAATCGGTGGTACTGCAGAAGAGGAAGCAGCTGACTGGATCGCTGCCAACATGAAGAAGCCAGTAGTAGGCTTCATCGGCGGTCAAACAGCGCCTCCAGGAAAACGCATGGGTCATGCTGGCGCGATCATTTCCGGCGGAAAAGGTACTGCTGCTGAGAAAATCGCGAAGCTGGAATCCTGCGGTGTTCGCGTAGCTAAAACACCTGCTGCCATCGGTGAAACGCTGGTAGAAGTGTTGAAAGAGCGCGGCATGCTGGACAAAGTAATGTCGAAATAAGTCGATCAACGTATGATGGAAGACGGACTTGCTGACGCAGGTCCGTCTTTACTTTTTTTGAACACCTCCTTTGTCTTTCGCTACAATGTGCTGGAGTACCACGACAGTCAAGAAATCCAGTCATTGGCGAAGGAGAGATGGATCATGGACGATCTGACCACCCGGGAGCGGGATATACTCTATTTTCTGTTGATGATCCCAGGGCTTGGCCGCAAGCGAATCCGCGCTGTCTACGAAACCTATGGATCATATACGGCAGCCATGGAAGATTGGGAAGATCTCGTTCAACTATTGAAAATAAAGGATGCAGCTATTCCGCCGAGCGCCAAAAAGTCACCCATGGAGGCCGTGAAGCAGCTCGCCTATGAACGAGAAACAAGGAAGGTACGATTCCTTGCTTGTACCGATCCAGGGTACCCTGAGCGCCTGAGGCAGATACCGGATCCGCCTCTTGCCCTTTTTTATCGGGGAGAGCCTTCCTTGCTTCTGGATGAGAAAACGATTGGCGTCGTGGGATCGCGCAAGCCATCTCCGTACGGCCGTGCCGTATGCGCTACCCTGACAAAAGAGCTGGCGCATGCCGGGTTTACGATCATTTCAGGCCTTGCGTACGGAATCGATGGGGAAGCGCATGAGACGGCCATAAAAAACGGAGGAAGAACAATTGGAGTCATGGGCTGCGGGATCGATCAGATCTATCCGGCAGGACATAGGCACCTGTACCACAAAATGGAGTCGATGAACCTGCTCATCTCGGAATATCCTCCTGGTACTCGGGCGACGCCGGGGCTATTTCCGGAGCGCAACCGAATCATCAGTGGATTGAGTGCTGGCGTACTGATCGTGGAAGCAGCGGAGCGTAGCGGTTCCCTAATCACGGCAGACTGTGCGCTTGAGCAAGGGAAGGATGTGTATGCAGTCCCGGGACCGATTTTTTCAGAGTTGAGTGCAGGACCGCATAATTTGTTGAAGCAAGGTGCCAAGCTTGTGACAAAAGTCAGTGACATTCTGGAAGAGTGGGAGCATATTTTATCCCCATTCGGAGCAGATAATAATATAGAAGGAACACGAATCTTGTCGATGTCAAAGGAAGAGATGAGTGTATACCAGAGACTTACGGAAGAAGGCGTTCACACTGATGAGTTGCTGCTGGCAGTCCCCGTATCCGAGAGAGGAATGCTGCATCAGACACTTCTGATTTTGGAGGCGAAAGGGCATATTGCCAGTCTCCCGGGCGGGTATTATGCCCGCAGGTAGCTCCCCATTCTCATTCTGATGCGCTATTGCGCGTTCAAGTGTTTGACAAATCTAATTGGCATCATTAATAATAGGGGAGATTCCTTACTAAAAGGGGAGGAAAAAAATGGCTGACACGCTCGTAATCGTAGAATCCCCTGCGAAAGCGAAAACCATCGGGAAATACCTAGGCAGCAAATATATCGTAAAAGCATCAATGGGCCATGTGCGCGACCTTCCCAAAAGCCAAATGGGTGTGGACGTCACACGTGCTTTTGAACCGAAATACATAACCATTCGCGGCAAGGGTGACGTATTAAAAAGCCTGAAGGACGCTGCAAAAAAGGTAAAGAAAGTCTATCTGGCGGCTGACCCGGATCGCGAAGGGGAAGCAATTGCTTGGCATTTGGCGCAGTACTTGGGGCTGGATATGAGCCAGCCGTTGCGCGTCGTCTTCAACGAGATTACCAAGGATGCGATCAAAGAGGCATTCAAGCATCCGCGTCACATCAACATGGACCTGGTCAATGCGCAGCAGGCAAGGCGCATTCTGGATCGGCTTGTCGGATACAACATCAGCCCGATCCTATGGAAAAAAGTACGAAAAGGCCTGAGCGCAGGACGTGTACAGTCCGTTACTGTGAAGCTGATCATGGATCGCGAGCGGGAGATTCAGCAGTTTGTCCCGGAAGAATACTGGACAATCGCAAGCAAGCTGTTGAGCAACGGCAAAGAATTTGAGGCTAAGTTTTATGGCTATGGGGAAGAGAAGGTAGAGCTTTCCTCTGAAGATGATGTGAAGCAGGTCTTCGAACGAATCAAGGACCAGTCCTTTACCGTTCAGAAGGTGACCAAGCGGGAGCGCAAACGCAACCCGGCTGCCCCTTTCATCACCAGCTCGTTGCAGCAGGAAGCAGCCCGCAAATTGAACTTCCGTACGGCCAAAACCATGCGAATCGCGCAAGAGCTGTACGAGGGGATCGATGTCGGCGGCAAGGAAGGCGCAGTCGGTTTGATTACGTACATGCGCACCGACTCGACACGCATCTCCGAGACGGCACAAAAGGAAGCGAAAGAGTACATTCTTGAAAAGTATGGCCAAGACTACATCTTGACCGAACCTCGCGTCCAAGCCAAGAAAGAGAATACACAAGATGCGCACGAAGCGATTCGTCCTACATCTGTGAGTCGTACGCCGGATGAGATCAAACAATTCCTGTCCCGTGACCAGCTACGTTTGTATCGATTAATCTGGGAGCGTTTCCTCGCCAGCCAAATGGCTTCTGCCGTATTGGATACGATGAGCGTCGACATTGAAGCGGGAGGAGTTCTCTTCCGGGCTACGGGTTCCAAGGTAAAATTCCCGGGTTTTATGAAAGTATATATTGAAGGAAATGATGATGGCGCGGAAGAGGAAAGCTTCTTGCCGCCGATCGAGGAAGGACAGGTTCTGGAATGTCTTGAATTGGAGCCGAATCAGCACTTCACTCAGCCGCCGCCGCGGTATTCGGAGGCCCGACTCGTCAAGACTTTGGAAGAACTGGGGATCGGACGGCCTTCCACGTATGCGCCAACGCTAGAGACTGTTCAGAAACGTGGCTATGTCGCACTGGAAGAAAAGCGATTCGTCCCCACTGAACTTGGCGAAATCATCATTACGCTGATCGAGGAGTTCTTCCCGGAGATCCTCGACGTGGAATTCACGGCGAAGATGGAATCAGGTCTGGATGCCGTGGAGGAGGGGATCACGGACTGGGTAAAGGTTCTGGATTCGTTCTATGATGATTTTGCCAAGCGAGTCGCTTACGCAGAGGAAGAGATGAAGGAAGTCGAACTCAAGGATGAAGAGTCCGACGAGAATTGCGAGCTCTGCGGCAGTGTGATGGTCTACAAGCTTGGCCGGTTTGGAAAGTTTCTGGCATGCTCGGGCTTCCCGGATTGCAGAAATACGAAAGCAATTGTCAAAGAAATTGGCGTAAAGTGCCCGCTTTGTGAAACTGGATCCATTATTGAACGTAAATCTAAGAAGAGTAGAATTTTCTACGGATGCAATCGATATCCGGAGTGTGATTTCGTTTCTTGGGACAAACCGATTGCCCGTCCTTGTCCGAAATGCTCGCATATGCTTGTTGAGAAGAAACGCAAAAAACAGGGTGTCAGTATCGTATGTACGAATTGTGACTATCAGGAGGAAGCAGATTCCTGATGTGATTTTCAGTAGGCTTGGAGGAATGACAGCATGACACTAGCAGCGATAACCGTCGTCGGAGCCGGCTTGGCTGGGAGTGAAGCCGCTTGGCAGATCGCCCAGGCCGGGGTTCCGGTTCGCTTATATGAAATGAGACCAAAGACCCAGACGCCTGCGCATCATACAGACAAGTTTGCGGAATTGGTCTGCAGCAACTCACTGCGTGCCAATGCACTGACCAACGCAGTCGGAGTTTTAAAGGAAGAAATGCGTCGATTCAAATCTGTAATTATCGGTGCAGCCGATCGCTGTGCGGTCCCGGCAGGCGGGGCCTTGGCGGTTGATCGGCATGAATTTGCGGACTATGTGACCAATGCCGTCCGCAATCATCCTTTGATTGAAGTCATGACAGAGGAGATCACTCACATTCCAGACGGCATCGTCGTTATTGCGACAGGCCCGCTTACCTCTCCCGCATTGTCGGAGGAGTTGAAGCGTTTGACAGGTGAGGATTATCTGTACTTCTATGATGCCGCAGCCCCGATCATCGAAAAAGAATCGATCGATATGAACAAGGTTTTCATGGCTTCCCGCTATGACAAGGGAGAGGCTGCTTACCTGAACTGTCCGATGACGGAAGAGGAGTTCAATCGCTTTTACGACGAGTTGATCGCAGCAGAGGCAGTCCCGCTGAAGGAGTTTGAAAAAGAGATCTTCTTTGAAGGCTGCATGCCAATCGAAGTAATGGCAAAGCGAGGACGCCAAACCATGCTGTTCGGTCCGATGAAGCCTGTCGGATTGACCGATCCGCATACTGGCAGAAAACCGTATGCTGTTGTGCAGCTTCGACAGGACAATGGCGCAGCAACGCTTTATAACATCGTCGGTTTTCAAACCCACCTGAAATGGCCAGAGCAAAAGCGGGTCTTCTCTCTGATCCCTGGATTGGAGAACTGTGAAATCGTCCGCTACGGGGTAATGCATCGCAATACCTTTATCAACTCGCCGAAGCTGTTGAAGCCGACCTATCAATATAAGGATCGCGATACCTTGTTCTTTGCAGGTCAAATGACAGGGGTCGAAGGATATGTGGAGTCCGCTGCCTCCGGTCTCCTGGCTGGGATGAACGCAGCCAGACTGGCCAAGGGTGAGGAGCTGCTAGTCCTTCCGCCGGAGACAATCATGGGAAGTATGGCAAAGTACATCACCACCGCAGATCCGAACCATTTTCAACCGATGAATGCCAATTTCGGACTGGTCCCCGAGTGGCCGGAGCGGATTCGCAACAAACGGGAGAAAAACGAAAAACTCGCTGAGCGGGCGCTAGATACAATTCAGAATTTTACACAATAACGACACAATTTACATTGAAATCTGATTTTCCACTGTGTTACTATATAGGTGCTTCGAGGAGGGTGCATCCCATATGGACACTTCGCCGCAATTTCAAGCTGAGATCTTGATGTTTACTCGCTATTTGCGAATCGAAAAAAACGCCTCTCCTCATACGGTGAAGCAATACGTGGCAGATATCCGAGAATTTGTCGCTTTTATGGAACAGCACCAAATCACTGCATTTGCTGCTGTTTCTTATTTGCATGGTCGCTCCTTCCTAGCGCACTTGGCAAAAAAGGGGCTTTCCCGTCGCAGTATTGCCCGCAAGCTGTCCAGTTTGCGCAGCCTTTGTCGTTTTCTAATGCGTGAAGGTCAGTTGGAACAAAATCCATTTCAAATGGTCTCGACTCCAAAGATGGAGAAGAAGCTCCCTTCCTTTTTGTATCCACAAGAAGTGCAGGAGTTTTTTGATCTTCCCGACATGACTACTCCTTTAGGAATTCGTGATCGACTGATTTTTGAACTGCTTTATGCAAGCGGCATGCGCGTGTCCGAATTGGTCATGCTAACGATAAAGGATGTCAATCTCTCTATGGGAGTCGCCTTGGTGTATGGTAAGGGCGCAAAAGAACGATATGTTCCAATCGGAAGTTATGCTTGTGACATTCTTCGGCAATACCTAGAATATGGAAGAAATAAGCTGATGGCGGGCAAAGAAGACCACGGCAGACTGATCGTGAACTACCGGGGAGAGCCGTTATCGGATCGAAGTGTTCGCCGGATCGTGGACAAATATGTCGATACCTATGCGCTTCATCTGCGTGTATCGCCCCACACATTTCGTCACACATTTGCGACTCATATGCTGAATGGAGGAGCGGATCTTCGCGTTGTTCAGGAGTTGCTGGGGCACGTCAATATTTCGACAACACAGGTATACACACATGTGACCAAGGAGCGGCTTCGCGATGTATACGACACCGCTCATCCGCGCGCATCGATGCGCAATTCCGGTTCCACCAATACGTAATCGGGAGGAAGCCGATAATATGGAACAGTTTCATGCGACAACCATTTTTGCCGTGCATCACAATGGCTCCGTCGCGATGGCCGGGGATGGCCAGGTTACCTTTGGCCAAAGCACAGTCATGAAGCACGGAGCAAAAAAAGTAAGACGTCTCTATCGGGGCGAAGTTCTTGCCGGTTTTGCCGGATCTGTTGCAGATGCGATCACTCTCTTTGAAAAGTTTGAAGGCAAACTGGAGGAGTATCATGGCAATCTGCAGCGGGCGGCGGTCGAACTGACAAAGGAATGGCGAATGGATAAGGTCCTCCGCAGGCTCGAAGCAATGATGATTGTGGTCAACAAGGAGCACATCCTCTTGCTGTCGGGAAACGGGGAAATCATCGAACCGGATGACGGCATCTTGGCGATTGGCTCCGGAGGCAGTTTTGCGCTGGCTGCAGGTCGCGCTTTGAAAAAATATGCCCCGCATCTGAGTGCCCGCGAAATAGCAGAGGCGTCATTGCATACGGCTGCCGATATTTGCGTCTTCACGAACCATAATCTAGTAGTGGATGAGTTGAACTGATCAAAAGGGAGGTTTATCCGTGCGAAATGATGAGCAGTTAACCCCGCGAAAGATCGTCGAACATCTAGACAAATACATTGTCGGACAGGCGCAAGCAAAGAAGGCGATTGCCGTTGCGCTTCGCAATCGCTATCGAAGAAGCAGGCTGCCTGAGCAGATGAAAGACGATGTCGTGCCCAAAAATATTCTCATGATCGGGCCGACTGGGGTAGGGAAAACAGAGATCGCTCGCAGGATTGCCAAGCTGACGGGAGCTCCCTTTATCAAGGTGGAAGCGACCAAATTTACGGAAGTGGGCTATGTCGGCCGCGATGTGGAGTCCATGGTGCGCGACCTTGTTGAAGCCTCCATTCGCACAGTAAAGCAGGAAAAGATGGAAGAGGTAAAGGAAAAAGCAGAAAAGCTTGCGAACGAAGCGATCGTAAATGTTCTGGTTCCTTCTCGCAAGCAGCAAAATTCCTTTAAAAATCCACTTGAAATGTTTTTTGGCGGACAGCAGCAGCAACAACAAAACAATCCGGACCCGGATGAAGCGTCTGTGCAGCAACAAAAAAGGCAGGTTGCTTGGCAACTGGCCAACGGACAGCTGGAGGACCAGGTCATCGAGATCGACGTAGAGGACCAGTCACCCACGATGTTCGACATGTTTCAGGTTCCGGGCAGCGAGCAAATGGGCATGCAAATGCAGGATATGCTCGGCAACCTCTTGCCCAAACGGACGAAGAAACGAAAATTGCGAATTAAAGATGCCCGAAAGGTATTAATTCAGCAGGAAGCGCAAAAACTGGTGGATATGGATGAAGTAACGCAAGAATCCATTCGCCGCGCAGAGAATCACGGGATTATTTTCATAGACGAGATCGACAAAATCGCGGGAAAAGACGGACGCGGCCCGGATGTTTCCAGAGAAGGTGTGCAACGCGATATCTTGCCGATAGTGGAAGGCTCGACGATCATGACCAAGTATGGTCCGGTCAAAACCGATTACGTGCTGTTCATTGCCGCGGGAGCTTTTCATATTGCCAAACCGTCTGATTTGATTCCGGAGCTGCAAGGGCGTTTCCCCATCCGTGTAGAATTGACCAGCTTGCTCGTCGAAGATTTCGTCAGAATTTTGACGGAGCCCAAAAACGCCTTGCTCAAACAATACACGGCGCTATTGGAAACAGAAGGGGTACGTGTCGAGTTTACACCGGAAGCGATTCAGGAAATTGCGCGCTTGGCAGCTGAGGTCAACCAATCGACCGATAACATCGGTGCGAGAAGATTGCACACGATCCTGGAAAAGCTGCTTGAAGACTTGTCTTTTGAAGCGCCGGACATTCATCTCGAGGTTGTCCAAATCACGCCAGATTACGTTCAGCAAAAATTGGGAACGATTGCTGGAAATAAAGATTTAAGCCAATATATCTTGTAATAGCACGCTGGGCAGCGATGATCTGCCCATGGGAGGAAAAATACCAATGGATCTTTTATCAAAAACAAGAAGAATTAACCGCATGCTGCAGAAATCTGCAGGTCATGCCGTGAACTTCAATGAGATGGCACAAGTTTTGAGCGATGTCATTGAAGCCAACACATTTGTCGTGAGCAGAAAAGGAAAACTGCTTGGCTTTGCCATTCACCAGGAAATGAACAACGCGCGTATGCGCAAAATGCTGGAGGAGCGCCGTTTTCCAGAAGCGTACAGCCAAGGTCTGTTGAAGGTGGAAGAGACATCAGCAAACCTGGACGTCGACAGCCCGTACACGATTTTCCCGGAAGAAATGAAAGAAGTATTCCGTACCGGATGGACCACTCTCGTACCGATTATCGGTGGAGGGGATCGTTTGGGTACCCTGATTCTGGGCAGAATCAATGATCAATTTGTCGATGATGACATGATTCTCGCAGAAGTTGGGGCGACTGTAGTAGGCATGGAGATTTTGCGTGAGCGTTCGGAAGCGATCGAAGAAGAAGCACGCAGCAAAGCTGTTGTGCAAATGGCGATCGGCTCGCTTTCGTACAGTGAACTCGAAGCTGTTGAACATATCTTTGAAGAGTTGGAAGGCAAAGAAGGCTTGCTCGTAGCGTCTAAAATTGCAGACCGTGTCGGAATCACTCGATCTGTCATCGTCAATGCGTTGCGCAAGCTGGAGAGTGCAGGCGTGATTGAATCCCGTTCATTGGGGATGAAAGGTACTTTCATCAAAGTGCTGAATGAAAAACTGTTGCCTGAACTGGAGAAATTAAAAAGCTCTTAAATTGGAAGTCTAAAATAGAGATGTATCTTACCATAAGGACGTGGCAGCTCCGGCTGCCCCGTCTTTTTTACTGGGTATAAAGTCCTATACGAGAAAATGATATTACCTAAAAAATACCAAATTTCATAGATTTTACAGGATGATTTATCCTGTGAAAATCTGACAGTTGCAATGAACAAACTGGAAATAACGCAATTATGACAAGTGTTCACGCTGATTAGTCCCATTGAATCATTTTATGGAAGAACAAGAAATAGGGGCTTTTTGAATAATAGCGATTTTGCTATGATGGTTACGTAATAATGTCGAAAATAGAGGAATTATTGGTGCATTTGTGGAATTTGCACAAACGAGATCAGATTATGGGGGGAGAAACATGCTGAACAGCAATCATTTGCAGATCTTGGAACGATCATTGGATGCTGCAACACTGAGGCATCGGACAATCGCAAATAATATTGCGAACATAGATACCCCTCAATACAAAAGCAAACAAGTTGTGTTTGAAGAATTCTTGCAACAAGAATTGGCCGGGATTCAAGGAACACGGAAGCTTGAAGCGTATCGTACAGATGCGCGGCATATTCCATTTTCGAACAGCGGGTCAGGCTTATTGCCGCAGATCATATCCAACCCTGATCAGATTGTGCAGAATAATGGGAATGATGTCGACATGGAATCCGAGATGAATCAATTGGCAAAAAACACGATTTGGTACAACGGTTTGACCCAGCTTACAGCAGGTTCATTCCAAAAGCTGAAAAATGTGATTCAAGGTGGGGGGAAATAGGTCATGAACTTGTTTCACGGTCTTAACACCAGTGCCTCGGCACTGACGGCCAATCGACTTCGCCTGGACACCATTGCCGCCAACGTCGCCAACTATGAATCGACTCGAGCAAACTTTGTGGATGGGGCATGGCAGCCGTACAAGCGAAAAATGGTTGAGCTTTCTCCGAAGTCTCAACAAAGCTTCGACAATTTTCTGCAAGCAGCTGTAGGAACGGTTACGGGGCAAGGAACCGAGCAAGGAGTGCGCGTAACAGCCATTCGCGAGGACAATACGCCTTTCAAGCGGGTATATGAACCGACACATCCTGACGCGGATGCGGAAGGATACGTATTGAAGCCAAACGTTGACTTGATGAAGGAAATGGTAGACATGATCTCTGCTTCCCGCGCCTACGAGGCAAACGTTACGGTCCTCAATGCAACGAAAAGCATGATGATGAAAGCACTGGAAATCAGATAAGACTAAGGCAGGTGAAAAAGAAGAATGGACATCAACGCGCTCCCGCAAATTAGTCCGATCCGGACGCAATCGATGCAGAACCTCCAAACTCCTGCAGAGGTGACGAAAGGTTTTTCTGCGTTTCTTACAGATGCCCTGAATCAAGTCAATCAGGCTCAGGTCGACTCTGCCAATATGGCTGATCGTTTTGCTGCAGGTAATGTGGAGATCCATCAGGTTACAATCGCAAGTCAAAAGGCATCTGTCATGCTTGATTTGACCATGCAAGTGAGAAACAAGGTCATTGAATCCTATCAAGAGATCATGCGGATGTCTATTTAAGTGCTGTTGGTATCCTTCGAGAGGTGAATCATGAACGAGCGCATAGCTTTATACAGAGAAAAGCTGGGGGCAAAATGGAACCAGTTTTCAAAAAAACAAAAGTGGATGATCGCAGGGATTTCCTTGTTTTTGCTCCTGTCACTCGGACTATACATATTCATTGCTTCTCAACCAGTATACAAGCCCCTATACAATCAGCGGCTGAGTGAACAGGAAATCGGAGCAATCAAGGCAGAGCTGGATAATCAGAAAATCCCATACAAAATCACGGGCAACGGTACAGGCATTGAAGTGCCGGAAAAAATGGCGCAGGACGTGATCGTTGACCTGGCGGCACAAGGAATTCCGAGTGAAGCAGGCTTCAACACGGAATTGTTTTCCAGTACGTTGGGCATGACAGATCGTCAATTTGACGTCATGAAAAAAGAAGCCTTGCAGCAAGAATTGAAAAAATTGCTGGAGCGCGTGAAAGGCGTAAGAAGCGCGCAGGTAATGCTGACTCTTCCCCAGGAAAGCCTGTGGGTAACCCAAACGGCAGATACCGCCACAGCTTCTGTCGTCGTTGACGTAGAGCCAGGGACAACCCTGGATCAAAAGCAGATCAACTCGCTGTACTTGCTCGTCTCCCGAAGTGTTCCCAAGCTGCCGATGGAAGCAATTGCAATCATGGATCAATACTCCAATCCATTGGAGCGGACCGACGGGAATGACAATGAAGCGTCCATTAGCAATTTCAAGCAGCAAGAAGAGATCAAGGCGGAGATCGAAAAGAAAATCCAGCAGAATCTCTACAACCTGCTCGGCACGATTATGGGCAGAGACAAAGTGATCGTCCATACGTTTATTAATATGAACTTTGACAAGGAGAACCGCGTAGAAAATATCGTGGAGGCTCCTGATAAAGAAAATAACGAAGGACTTATCATCTCTTCCCAACGTTTATCCAAAGCGTTTTCCGGACAAGGCGCACCTCCAGGGGGAATTGCCGGTACAGGCGACAATGCAGTGCCGAGTTATCCTGGCGCCAACCCGCAAGGAACAAACAGTCAATACGAGGAACTGAACGATACCATCAACCGGGAAGTGAACCGGATCACCCGAAATGTTGTCATGAGCCCTTACAAGATCGACGACATTACTATCAACGTAGGTGTCGAACCCCCGGCTGGCGGACAACTGGATGATGCGACAATCGAAAGCATCAAGCAAGTTCTTCGCAATGTCGTGCGTGTTACGTTGAGCAACAGTGGATTGGAATTGACCCAAGAAGAATTAGATCAGCATATTTCTGTTTTGCCACGTGAATTCTCGGGTAAAGTCAATGTAGCGGATTCTACATCGCTCAATCCTGCTCTCCTTTGGACTGTAGGCGGAATCGCGGCTTTGGCTCTTGCGGCAGTAGCCTTTCTGCTTATTCGCAGACGGCGTCAGAATCAACTTCAGGAGGCTGATGATCCAGAACTGATGGATGCACAGCAACCTTTGGAAATCCCTGATTTGATGTATCAAGAGGATAATGATCAGGTTGTCGTCAGAAAACAGCTTGAGAAGTTGGCGCGAAGCAAGCCAGATGAATTCGTAGTACTGCTTCGTACATGGTTAGCAGAAGATTAAGGAGTGAAAGGTATGGCTCGCGGCGCTAAAGAGTTGACTGGACGACAGAAGGCGGCTATCCTGCTCATCTCGCTGGGGCCCGAAATCTCAGCACAGGTGTTCAAGCACTTGCGTGAAGATGAGATTGAACAATTGACGTTGGAGATTGCCAATGTCCGTAAAGTGGATACCGACGAGAAAGATAAGATCTTATCCGAGTTTCATCAAATCGCTGTCGCAAAAGAGGTTATTTCTCAAGGTGGTATTACGTACGCCAAGGAGATTTTGCAAAAAGCGCTTGGTGAAACCAAAGCAATGGATATCATCAATCGCTTGACGGCCAACTTGCAGGTAAGGCCGTTCGATTTTGCAAGGAAAGCGGACCCTGGACAAATTCTCAACTTTATCCAGAACGAGCATCCGCAGACGATTGCACTGGTGCTGTCCTATCTGGAAGCGCAGCAAGCTGCAATGATCCTATCCGCATTGCCGCAAGAGCGTCAGGCAGAAGTCGCCAAACGGATCGCCGTGATGGACAGCACTTCACCGGAAGTGATCGCTCAAGTCGAGCAAGTATTGGAGCAGAAGCTTTCTGCGACAGTGACGCATGATTATACGCAGGCTGGCGGTATCGAAGCAATTGTTGCGGTTCTCAACGGTGTAGACCGCGGGACAGAGCGCACGATTCTCGATTCCCTGGAAATTCAAGATCCCGAGCTGGCTGAGGAAATCAAGAAGCGTATGTTCGTCTTCGAGGATATTGCTACTTTGGACAATCGTTCCATTCAACGCGTCATCCGCGATGTGGAAAATGCCGATCTGCAGCTCTCCCTCAAGGTATCGAGCGAAGAAGTGCGTGAAGTCATTTTCCGCAACATGTCGAAACGCATGGCGGACACCTTCAAGGAAGAAATGGAGTTCATGGGGCCTGTCCGACTTCGTGATGTCGAAGAAGCGCAATCCCGCATTGTTGCGATTATCCGTCGCCTAGAAGAGGCGGGTGAAATCATCATCGCACGCGGTGGAGGAGATGATATCATTGTCTAGGATCATCAAGAGCGCTACGTATCAGCCCTCGGAAGATTCTGTTCTCCTCTCCGTGAAGCCTGTACTCTTACAGACGGAAATTGATCCGGAAAGGTTGCAAAAAAATCAACAAATTTTGCATCAAGCTGAAGAAGAAGCAAAAACAATCATTCAGGACGCGGAAGAATCCGCTCAAAATATTCTTCGACAGGCTGTTGAAGAAGCCGAGTCGCTCAAGCAGCAGGCGATGCAGGAGATCGAGGAATGGTGGCAGCAGAAGCGCGACGAGGCAGATGCCCTGTTCCAGGATGTGCGCATGAATGCTTCCCGAGAGGGGCACGAAGAGGGGCGCATCGAAGGACGACGCCAAGCCTATGAGGAAGAGACTGCGGCTGTCATGCAGGCACGTGAAGTACTTGAAAAAGCGTTTGCCGAAAAGGACAGGGTCATCGCAGAGGCAGAGCCATTTTTGGTGGAGCTCAGCATGGAGGTTGCGCAAAAGGTTATCGGACTGGAATTGGAGCAAAAGCCCGACCACGTGGTGGAAATAGCCAAAAAAGTTCTGCGCCGATCAAGGGTACATGGAAATGTGACCATCTGTGTCAACCATCGCTACTTTGAACTCGTCCAGGATAGCCGCGCACAATTGCTCGCTTTGCTGGATGGACAAGCTGAGTTGTCCATCTACCCGGACTATACCGTACAGGACGGAGGATGCGTGATTCGGACTCCTCTCGGAAGTGTCGATGCAAGAATCGATACTCAACTCACTGAAATCAAACAGGTGCTTCTGGAGATCGCCCGAGGAAGTGAACAGAGATGACGATTCTCGATTTGTCCAGGTACAAGCAGGCATTGCAAGCGTTGGACCCGATGAGGGTGAATGGGAAAGTGACGCAGGTCGTCGGCCTGACGATCGAATCCGAGGGACCTGAAGTCAAGCTCGGAGAAATCTGCCACATCACCCCTCATCACAGTCAGGAACCAATCATCGCAGAGGTTGTCGGTTTCCGGGAGAACAAGGTGCTGTTGATGCCCCTCGGGGAACTCACGGAAATCGGGCCGGGATGTGATGTTGTTGCGACAGGACGTGCGCTGGACGTCAAAGTGGGCCCGGAGATATTGGGAAGGATTCTCGATGGTTTGGGCCGACCGTATCAAGGGACGCTGCCATTTGGGCTGACCTCTTACCCGACGAACAATATGCCGCCCAACCCCATTCTTCGCCCGCGCATCAAAGAACCACTTAGTGTAGGCGTGAGAGCGATAGACGGACTCTTGACGATTGGGAAGGGACAGCGCGTAGGGATTTTCGCCGGTTCGGGGGTCGGAAAAAGTACGCTGATGGGGATGATCGCCCGCAATACCACGGCTGATATCAACGTGATCGCGCTGATCGGAGAGCGTGGCCGCGAGGTAATGGAGTTTATCGAGCGTGATTTGGGGGAAGAAGGCTTAAAGCGATCCGTTGTGGTTGTCGCTACCTCTGATCAACCTGCAATGATCCGGATCAAGGGTGCGATGATTGCCACTTCTATCGCCGAATATTTCCGCGACCGCGGGATGAACGTCATGCTGATGATGGATTCGGTCACCCGATTTGCCATGGCGCAGCGCGAGATTGGACTCGCGATCGGGGAACCACCAGCTACAAGGGGTTACACGCCATCGGTTTTTGCGCTTTTGCCCAAACTGCTGGAACGAGCAGGGACGGCGGACCGGGGCAGTATTACAGCTTTTTACACGGTGCTGGTTGATTCAGACGACATGAATGACCCTATCGCAGATGCTGTGCGCGGGATTTTGGACGGACACATCGTGCTGGACCGTAAAATTGCCCAAAAAGGTCATTTTCCTGCCATCGATATTTTGCAAAGTGTAAGCCGCGTTATGACCGAGATCGTGAGCGACGATCATCAGGAGGCGGCAAGGCAGCTGAAGCGGCATATGGCGACTTTCCGGGAAGCGGAAGATCTCATCAACATTGGCGCTTACAAAGCGGGAACAAATCGCGATATCGACGCCGCGATTCGCTATCGTGACATCATTCGCGACTTTACGGCTCAAGGCACCCATGAGCCATCTGATCTCGCAAGTACGATCAAGGCTTTGACAGCTCATTTTGGAGGAGTGAACTAAGATGAAAATGTTCCAGTTTCATCTCCAAAAGGTTCTGGATCTGAAAGAAAAAGAAAAAGAACAGGCGGAGTGGGCTTTTGGCAAGTCGATTCAGCAGAAAAACGAAGCAGAGTGGATGCTGTATCAAATGTACGAACACCACGATGCAATGACGTTAAAGCTTGAAGAGGTTCAAAATCAATCATGCAGTGCTGCTGAACTGATCATGATCAGCCAGTATAGGCAGTCCGTAGAACGCTCAATCAACCATCAGAAACAAACGCTGCGGGGTTGTGAGCAGGAAGTGGAACGCTGCCAATCCAGCTTGAGAGAGAGAATGAAGGAATCGGAGCTGTGGCAGCGACTGCGCGAACGTTCACTCACGCAATTCCTCGAGGCTCAAAAGCTGAAGGAACAAAAAGAGATGGACGAGATCGGCACCCAGCTCTATCTTCGCAGAAGCAACTGAGGAGGTACCACATGGAAGAGATCCAAGAAGAACGGGAATACAGCAGGTGGGAATGGTTCTTTTACATGATCGTCATCCCTGCATTGTTTGCCAGCCTCCTTGGTGGCGTGCTCCTCAGCTTTTTAGGTGTCAATGTGCTGGGGAACGTCCTCCAATGGGCAAATAAGATCCCGTACGTGGAGAAAATTGTGCCGGATGACTATGCGGCTCCCTCGAATGTGGATGAAAAAGAAGAGTTGAGCGAAAAAGTGGTCAGCCTGCAAGCTGAACAGGCAAATAAACACCAGGAAATCGCCGCTCTGCAGGGTGAGGCCGCCAAAAAAGATGCTGCAATCCAAGCCTTGGAAAAACAGGTGCAGGACTTAAGCAAGCTTTTGGAAGACAAACGGGCTACAGAGGCCGAACGCCAGCAGCAGTATCAGGATTTGGCGAAGGTTTACACGACGATGTCAGCCAAGAATGCAGCCGCAATCATTGAAAATTTGAGTTTGGATGAATCTGTCACAGTGATGACGAAAATGAAGCCCAATCAGCGGGCAGAGATTCTGGCCAAAATGAATCCGAAGCTGGCTGCCGATATATCGATCCTTTTGAAAGACTCAGTCGTGAACAAGGACGACGACATCGCAGCGTTGCAAGAACGCGTACAGCTTTTGACGAAAGCGCTGAGTGAAACGAGAGATGGAGCTGGCTCGAATAGCGAAGAAGACTTCGCCAAAACGTTTGCCCAGATGCCGGCTGAGGATACGGCAGCCGTCATCCGCTCCATGATGACTACTAACAAGAAAAAGGCCTTATCCCTCCTTTCGGCGATGCCGGAAGACAGACGCGCCCAAACCTTGTCAGCCATTGCTAAGGAAGACAAGAAAAGCAGTGATAATTTAGCGGCGCGTATCTCAGAGGAGTTGCTACGACAATAGAGTGTCCCCTTGACACTCGAGTCGATTCTATAAGCAACCATACATAATCAGGGAGGTGAATGAAATGAATGTAGCCAATCTTTCCCTGCCGAACGGTGCTTCCGGCACTGTGACGGCACAGGTGGGAACGGCAGCGGGCAGTACCTCTGCCGCAAACGGTTTGGGGGAATTGTTTTCCCTGCAAATGGGCTTTGCTCTGCAAAACCTGCAGGGAGAAGAGAAGGATGCTTTATTGGGTCAAGGCATGAGCGAGGAAGAGATGAAAGCATTGGAAGAACTATTGGCTCTCATCCAGCAGATGTTCGCAGCACAAGACCAAGGGAATGAGGAGATGGAATCCTTCCTCGCGAACAACGGCAAAGCGATCGAGCAATTGATTCAGAAGGTTCAGGTTCCTCTGCCGCAGGTAGCCGTGGATGTGAAACAGCTCCTTGCCAAGCTTGACCAAAACGAGCCAGTATCCGACGAAATGCAAAAGCTTGCTGAACTTCTCGCCAAGTTGAAAAATGAGCAGGCAGATCTCGGCAACAAGAGAAATCAATCATTGGTTCGCGGTGAAGCCTTTGCGGCAAAAGCATTGATTCAGGATGATTCGAGCAAAGCAATTCAACCGCTTCGCATCAGTCAAGGTTTGTCGGCCTATAAGGCAGAGGCAGGGATCCAGTCCCAAACCGTTCAAGCCAGTGTGCAAACATCCGGCATGATGTTGAATCAGGACAATAGCGAGAGTGGCAATCTGCCTCAATTCGGAGGACAAGCTCCAGTCGCAACGCCTGCTACTGTCCAGTCAGGACAACCATTCCAGCGTGCGGATGTGCCAACTCATCAGGTGACAGCCAATCAATTGCCCGAACAAGTGACGCAGATCTTTGTCAAGCAGATGAACTTGACACAAGTGAACGGCGTGCATACGGCAAAATTGATTCTGAATCCGCAATCGCTCGGGAAGGTAGACGTGACGATTACCTCCAAGAACGGCGTCATTACAGCCCAATTCGCTGCTGAGACGCAAGCGGGCAAGGACATGCTGGACAATCAGCTTGGAACGCTGCGTGCAGCTTTAAGCCAGCAGGGGTTGCAGGTAGAGCGTCTGGAAGTGACGGCGCATCAGCAGTCGGAAAGTTTTAGCTTCCAACAGCAGCGAGAACAGGCGAAGCAGCAGCAGGAGCAACAGTCACAGCAAAAACAACAGGATGAGCAAGCCGAATTTTCTCTGGAGGCCTTGGTTGAAGAGGCTGAAGCTGCCAACCAATGGAACAGACCGAATATGCCATCCCGCGAAATCGATGATATCGCCTAGGATTGGATGAAGGGAGGAAGCAGCATGAACCAATTTCATGTGGGGCAAACCTACTTTCCTCCGAAAACGAATCACGTACCAAAAGCTGCACCACAAGCTGCAACAGGAAGTGGCGTATCCTTTCAGCAGTATCTGACGGAATCGCTTGGCCAGACTGCGAGAAGCAAATCGCTGACTTTTAGCCAGCACGCCATGAACCGATTGCGTGAACGGGGCATATCGCTTGAGAGCCCGCAGCTAGAACGACTGGAATCAGCCGTACAAAAAGCGGCTTCCAAGGGAGCAAAAGAATCGTTGATCTTGATGGACAATGTGGCTTACGTCGTGAGCATCGTAAATCGGAAGATCATTACGGCTGTAGACGAAGGAAGCATGAGGGACAACGTGTTTACCAATATCGACAGCGCCATCTTTGTCTGATGAAAGATGGGATCGTACAGGCTGGACCACGATGATGGGGGCCTGCGGCTGCTGAATGACAGAAGCAGCCAAACCATTTGCAAAAGGAGGAAACACTCATGTTGCGTTCCATGTATTCCGGTATTTCCGGGCTTCGAGGATTTCAAACAAAATTGGATGTGATCGGCAACAACATCGCCAACGTCAACACGGTAGGCTATAAAAAAGGCCGTGTCATGTTTCAGGACATCCTCAGTCAAAACATTCAAGGGGCTGGCGCACCATCCGAGGATGGAGGAAAAGGCGGTACGAATCCGACTCAGATCGGTCTTGGTTCCTCCATCGCTTCCATTGATACCGTGTTTAACGCTGGAAGCCCGATGACGACCAACCTTCCTACGGATTTGTCGATCGAGGGTGACGCTTTCTTCATGGTGAGCCCGGATGAGGGAGAAACAATCTACTATACTCGTGCAGGAAACTTCACGCGTGACGCACAAGGCTTCCTGGTGAATCCGCAGGGACTCAAGCTTCTCGATTCCGGCGGAGGAGCGATCCAAATCAACCAGGCAGACGGCATCATCTCCTATTCGATCGGAAAAGACGGTTCCATCACCACTGTGGATGATACGGGCGCGCTCGATACGCCTTATACCATCGGTTTGATGACCTTCAACAACCCGGGCGGTCTGAAAAAAATCGGAAACTCTCTCTACGAGAATACCGTGAACGCCGGTCCGCGTGATGATGACCCGATGACGCCTACGACAGCAGCAGAAGCGCGTGTCAGCGTGATTGCAGGGCAATTGGAGATGTCCAACGTTGACCTGTCGGAGGAATTCACAGAGATGATCGTAGCACAGCGCGGGTTCCAGGCGAACTCCCGCATCATTACGACATCCGATACAGTACTGGAAGAATTGGTTAACCTGAAGCGATAATCGGTTAGTGGCTGAATAAGGAGGAGGAGAGCGTTTCTCCTTCTCCGAAGCCAGCAAAAAGGAGCTGTCGATGTGATCAAGTTGACGCGGTTTAACGGGTCTGTCTTTTATTTGAATGCGACGCATATCGAGACTGTCGAAGCGACTCCCGATACGGTAATCACACTCTTCAACGACAGAAAATACATCGTCAAGGATTCTGCAGAGTCTGTCGCGAACCGTGTCCAAGCGTTTTATCAAAATGTTCATCCGGCGACAGGAATACCCAGAATCCCGGATGATGCAAATGAATAGCGGGGGGCATTGCGATGTTTCAAAATCGGTTGTTTAACATGGCACTTATTATTATCATCGCGATTTCTCTTCTGGGTGTCATCTCTTTCGTACTTTGGCAAACGTTTCTTTCGCCTACCTCCCAGACAGCCAATCAGGATGTAAAGGAAGTAAAAGTGCTATCTGCGAAAGAAATGCAGGAATACTCAGTGGATACGGGAGAAATTACGACCAATCTTCTCACCAATAACTACATGATTATACGCTTTACCATTACCGGTGAGGATAAAAATGCCAAGGCTGAGCTGGAGCAGCGTCTCCCTCAAATAAACCAGGTAATCATTAAGACACTGGCGGGATTGACGCCGGAAGACATCAAGGGGACGGAAGGCGTAAACAAGCTGGAGGCCAAGATCATGAATGAGATCAGCTCCTTGATGCAGGAAGGCAAGATTGTTCAAGTCATTACGACCAAACGTGTCTTGTCATAGAGATTTACGCATGTATACATAGCAAGGAGGTGACGATAGATGGCCGAGGTTCTCTCACAGAGTGAGATTGATGCATTATTGGCTGCCCTTTCTTCAGGAGAAATGGACGCCAATGAGCTGAAAAAAGAAGAGACTGAGCGCAAGATAAAAGTATACGATTTTAAGCGAGCTTTGCGATTTTCCAAAGATCAGATTCGCGGTCTGACGCGTATCCACGAAAACTATGCGAGACTGTTGACGACTTATTTTTCTGCTCAGCTCCGTACCTTCGTGCAAATTACGGTTGCCTCCGTCGATCAATTGCCGTATGACGAGTTTATTCGCTCCATTCCCAAAATGACGATCCTCAATATTTTCGAGGCGCCGCCTCTTGAGGGCCGCATGGTTTTGGAAGTGAATCCAAACATCGCCTATACCATGCTTGACCGGCTTTTGGGTGGGCAGGGCGCCATCCCCGACAAGCTGGGAGCACTCACGGAGATTGAAACAACGGTGATGGAAAGAGTGTTTGGTAAGGCGTTGGACACCTTCCATGAGGCATGGAAACAAATCATTGAGTTGGATCCGTACCTGGAAGGTCTGGAGATGAACCCGCAGTTCATGCAGATTGTCTCTCCCAACGAAATCGTTGCGGTTATCTCATTCAGTACAAAAATTGGCGATACAACCGGCATGATCAATTTATGTCTGCCTCACGTCGTACTGGAGCCGATCATGTCCAAGCTGTCGGGCCAGTACTGGTTCTCCAAGCAGAAGAAGACGCGCGACGAAGAGGAGCGGCTTCGCGTGGAAGAACGGGTGAAGACAGCCAAGCTGCCAATCATTGCAGAAATGGGAACAGCCACCATAACCGTAGGCGATCTTATGCAATTGCAAAAAGGCGATGTGATTCAACTCGATCAATCGTTGGATAACAAGCTGAAAATCAAGGTAGGCAGCCACTTGAAGTTCCTGGGTCAACCGGGAACGCAAAAAGGGCGAATCGCCGTTCAGATCGATGAAGTCATAGAGGAGGGGGAGGAACAAAATGAGTAGAGACATGCTTTCTCAAGACGAGATTGACGCGCTTTTACGCGCTAACAACCTGGTTGAAGATGAAGAGGAAGCCGATGCTGGAGGCAGCACGGACGTCACCGATTACCTGTCCCCGTTTGAGCAGGATGCCTTGGGAGAGATCGGGAACATCTCCTTCGGAAGCGCTGCAACAGCCTTGTCTACCTTGTTGAGTAGAAAAGTAGACATCACGACACCGACTGTATCGGTCGTAAACGTCAGTGAATTGGAAAATGAATTTCCAGTCCCCCACGTTGCCGTGCATGTTGAATATACGGATGGATTTACAGGAACGAATGTACTGGTCATACGGATGGAAGACGCAGCTGTCATCGCCGACCTGATGATGGGGGGCGAAGGGCGTCCAGAAAACACGGAGCTTACGGAATTGCACATCAGTGCCGTACAGGAAGCCATGAATCAGATGATGGGCTCTTCGGCAACATCCATGTCGACGATTTTCAACCAGTTTATCAACATCACCCCGCCAGGGATTGATGTAATGGATCTGGCGCAAGGAAAAGGCGGAGACAGCTTCAAAGAGGATGACAGTCCGCTGGTTAAGGTCTCCTTTCGTTTGAAGGTAGGCGATCAGGGCGAATTGATCGATTCGAATATCATGCAGCTTTTGCCGCTTCAGTTTGCAAAAAGCATGATCGAACGGTTAGTTGGCGGGTCTGAGGATGAGGCCGCAGCCGCAGCGCCTGTTGCCGAAATGGAGATGCCTACGATACCAAGCGCAGCTCCACAAGCGGTCCACGTGCAGCCAGAGCCGGCACAAGCACCACCAGCTCCACCTCCTAGCGCACCATCCCAGTCAGATCAGATGTATCAACAGCCGCCAACCGGATATGCACAGCCGCCAATGGGTTATCCTGGTCAGCCGATATATCCGGATGCGTATGCTGTTCCTCCCGGCTACGTGCCTTACCCGCCGCCGTATCAAGTGCCTCCTGTACCGTCGGCACCGCAACACTACGGCAATCCGATGGCAAATCAGGCAAATGTCAAGCCTGCACAATTTGCCCCACTCGGAGGCGCTCCTATGGGTTATGCGGAGGAGCAGAATCTGAACCTGTTGATGGATATCCCATTGCAGGTGACCGTTGAGCTGGGACGCACCAAGAAGCTGATTCGAGAAATTCTAGATCTGTCTGCAGGTTCCATCATCCAGCTGGACAAGCTGGCGGGGGAGCATGTAGATATCTTGGTGAACAACAAGTTGATAGCCAAAGGGGAAGTTGTTGTCATTGACGAGAACTTCGGTGTCCGTGTGACGGATATCATCAGCCCGATTGATCGTGTTCAAAAGTTGCAATAAAACAAAATTCATTGTCAAGCATTAGGAGGAACGATCCATGTCTAACAAGGTACTAATTGTAGATGACGCAGCATTCATGCGCATGATGATCAAGGAGATTCTGTCAAAAAACGGCTACACTGTCGTTGGAGAAGCAAGCGATGGAGCCCAGGCTGTTGAAAAATACAAAGAACTTGGTCCTGATCTCGTAACCATGGATATTACCATGCCTGAGATGGACGGAATTGCCGCTCTGAAAGAGATCAAAAAAATGGATCCAAACGCTCGTGTCATCATGTGTTCTGCGATGGGGCAACAAGCGATGGTGATTGATGCGATTCAGGCGGGCGCAAAAGATTTCATCGTGAAGCCGTTCCAGGCAGATCGCGTCTTGGAAGCGATCAAAAAGACCTTGAGCTGATGAAACGAATCTGGATTCCAGGGACGCGGCTTTTATGGGTTGTTTGTCTCACTATGCTGCTCGTCGCATCCCTCCCGAATTTGGCCATGGCCGAAGGAGGAACCGTATTCGATGAGATCAACAATGGAAAGACGACATCGAGCAATGCGCCCGCCGGCGAAGATCAACAGCCGGCGGCCATTCCCGGTAGCGAGACAGGAAGCATGCTTGGCTATCTCGTTCAGGTGATTTTTTCACTCGGTTTCATCATTGTCTTGATCTATGGAGTACTGCGTTTTTTGGGAAAAAAGCAACTTGGCCAGACACAGGGTCCCATTAAAATCATCAGTGCCGCGCCGCTTGGCAACGGCAAGACGTTGCAGGTTATCATGATCGGCGATCGGCTCTACATCGTGGGTGTAGGAGAGAACGTGCAATTGCTCAAAGAGATTGAGCCTGGAGAGGAAGCGGATGTCATCTTGGCTGATGCTGAAATCCCTCCGCTCAGAAAGACATTTTCTTGGCTGCCATTTGGCAAAAAGAAAGACGTTGAGGAAGAAATGCTGTTTACCGGCAATATGGATGGAAAAACGTTTGAGGAATTGCTGAATTCACAGTGGAATGATCAAAAAAAGCGCCCCGTTCAAAAACAGGAGTGGGGAAGTGAGGAACCACAGGACAGAGGGGACCGGAAATGAAACTTTTTTGGCAGTTGCTGGTGGTTGCTGTCACCTTGCTGGCAATCCCGAATATGGTCTTGGCAGCTCCCGTGGGGACACCGCTTATTCCAACCATTGATTTGCAGATAGGGGGCGGAAACGGCACGCCACAGGAAACATCCTCGGCCATTCAGCTTTTGCTGATCTTGACGGTGTTGTCTGTCGCACCTGCTATTCTGCTCTTGATGACTAGTTTCACACGCATCATTATCGTGCTCTCTTTCGTTCGAAATGCATTGGCGACGCAGCAGATGCCTCCGAACCAAGTGTTGATCGCGCTCGCGATGTTTATGACCTTTTTTATCATGGCTCCTACTTTTGCCAAAGTAAACGAAGTGGCTGTACAGCCCTTCATGCAAGGCCAGCTTACGCAGCAGCAGGCGTTTGATGCAGCGGTAGTCCCTTTCAAGGAATTCATGGCAAAACAGACCCGGGAAAAAGATTTGAAGCTTTTTCTGGAATACACAAAGGCGGAAAGACCTACAACGATCGAGGACATTCCCCTGAGTGCGCTCGTACCGGCTTATGCAATCAGTGAATTGAAAACGGCTTTCCAGATCGGCTTTATGATTTTTATCCCGTTTCTCATGATTGATTTGATTATCTCCAGCATTTTGATGGGGATGGGGATGATGATGCTGCCGCCCGTCATGATTTCGTTGCCGTTCAAAATCCTTCTGTTCATTATGGTGGACGGCTGGTATTTGGTAGTGAAGTCGCTTTTGACGAGCTTTGGCTAATTTGTAAAGGGCAAGAGGAGGTAGAGGGATGACACAAGAACTGCTGATGCAAGTTGCCCAAAATGCTGTTTACACCATCCTTCTGGTGGCTGCGCCTGCACTCGGGATCGCCCTGTTGATCGGTTTGATGGTAAGTATTTTTCAAGCAACGACACAAATCCAGGAGCAGACTCTCGCATTTATTCCGAAAATTGTGGGCGTCTTCCTGATCATCCTTGCAGTAGGACCATGGATGCTGCAGACCATGCTTGATTTTACGATGGGCATTCTCGGGAATCTCCATCGGTTTGTAGGGTAGCGTATGGATCTGATTCTTATGCAAATGCCTGCTTTCCTACTCGTTTTCGTTCGCATGACGGCGTTTTTTGTTTCTGCACCGTTTTTTAATCTGCGCAATGTTCCGGGTCAATTTAAGATTGCCTTGGGTTTTCTCATCGCGCTGATCAGCTATCAATTCGTACCGGCGCTTGGACCTATTCCGCTGGATCTGACTTTTGTGATCCATGTGCTCAAAGAGGTTCTTGTCGGCATTATCCTCGGGTTAATCTGTGAGATGATGTACACGGCGATTCGGGTAGCGGGCGGAATGATGGATCTGCAGATGGGCTTGGCCATGGCGAACGTGGTGGACCCGAATACAGGGGCGTACGTACCGGTTACAGGTAATTTTAAAAACATTTTAGCTACACTTTATTTTTTTAGCATTGACGGACATCATATGCTGATTCGCGGGATTATCAGCAGCTACCAGGTCATTCCATTGGATCGCATGTGGGCTCCGATCGGTAGTGAGCAGGTCATGATGACGGCTGTAAAAGTCTTTTTGCAAATGTTTTTGAGCGCCTTCATGATCGCAGCTCCATTGGTCGTCGCCTTGTTCCTGGTCGATGTCTCGCTTGGGATTGTGGCGAAATCCGTACCGCAATTCAACATCTTTGTCGTCGGTTTGCCGATCAAATTGTTGGCTGGGTTTGCGCTTTTAGTTGTTCTGATGCCGGCATTTCTGCTAACACTGAATAGCTTGTTTGAAAAAATGTTCCGCGGGCTTGCGGAGATGATGAAATGGCTCGGAGGATAAGCATGAAACGCATACAGTTTGCCTATCCTGTTGACTTGCAGTATTTCAATGGAGAAAAGACAGAAAAAGCGACCCCCAAGAAAAGGGATGACGCCCGAAAAAAAGGGCAGGTTGCCAAGAGCTCGGATCTTTCTCCCGCGATTGCCTTGACTGTTTTTTTTGTCCTCCTGCTCATGACTGGTTCTTCGATGCTGGAGACGTTTCAAGGAATCATGAGGGAATCGCTGGTCACATACAGCGGATTGCAGCTTACCCCCGATAATCTGAGATTCATCGTCACGCATTTGATCTTTGAGGCTGTTAAGATCGTGGGACCCGTGATGGCAGTCTCTTTTCTGATCGCATTGGTGGTCAATTACATGCAGGTGGGGTGGCTGTTTACAACCAAACCTCTGGAATTGAAACTGGAGAAGCTCGACCCGATCAAAGGTGCGAAAAAACTATTCTCCCTGCGGTCCATTGTTGAACTTTTTAAATCACTATTGAAAATCAGTGCCGGAATTTTTGTCGCTTATCTTATTTTATGGGATGCCAAGGAAGAATTGGTTCAGCTATCCCTGCTCTCCCTTGGAGCTGTTTTGACCTTTGCCGCGGGAAAAGTGGTCAAGCTGGGTGTCTATATAGGTTTGCTGCTTTTCATTTTTGCGGTGCTAGATTACATATACCAGCGATACGAGCATGAGAAAAATCTGCGCATGTCCAAGCAGGACATCAAGGATGAACATAAGCAAGCGGAAGGTGACCCGTTAATTAAAGGAAAAATCCGTGAGAGACAAAGAAGCATGGCCGTAAGACGGATGATGCAGGATTTGCCGAAAGCGGATGTCATCATTACCAACCCTACTCACTTCGCTGTAGCCATTCGCTACGATGCGAATGATATGAGTGCTCCTACGGTGATCGCCAAAGGACAGGACTATCTTGCTTTGAAGATCCGGGAAGTCGCCAAAAAGCACCGTATCATTACCATGGAAAACAAGCCCTTGGCCAGGGCTCTCTATAGTCAGGTTGAGATTGGTCAACAAATTCCCGAAGAGTTGTTTAAAGCGGTCGCGGAAGTTCTCGCGTACGTCTACAAGCTGCAGGGGAAAGTGAAATAAGAGGAAGGAGGATCTACAGTGGGATTTCGATATAAAGAGCTAGGAACCGTCTTATTTGTTATCAGTATTGTGGTCATGATGGTGATCCCACTCCCTTCAGAGCTGCTTGACTTGCTGTTGATTCTCAACATCTCCCTTGCGTTAACCATTTTGCTTGTTTCGATGTATACAAAGGAAGTTCTGGATTTTTCTATTTTTCCTACCGTGTTGCTCATTACTACACTCTTTCGCCTAGCACTGAACGTATCGACGACGCGCAACATTCTCTCGCACGGAGAGGGTGGCAAGGTAATCGAGACCTTCGGAAGTTTCGTCGTCGGCGGTAACCAGGTGGTAGGCTTCGTTGTCTTTCTGATCCTCATTATTATTCAATTTATCGTCATCACCAAGGGCTCCGAGCGCGTCGCAGAGGTAGCCGCTCGCTTTACGCTTGATGCGATGCCGGGTAAGCAGATGAGCATCGATGCGGACCTGAATGCCGGCATGATCACCGAAGCAGATGCAAGGGCCCGTCGCAAAAAGATTGAAAATGAAGCAGACTTTTACGGCTCGATGGATGGTGCGAGCAAATTCGTAAAAGGGGATGCCATTGCCGGTATTGTCATCTTCATCGTCAACATCATCGGCGGATTCATCATCGGGATGCTGATTCATGGAATGGGCTTTGCAGAGTCGGCTTCCCGCTTCACCACGATGTCCGTCGGGGATGCCCTGGTGAGCCAGATCCCAGCGCTGCTGATCTCCACGGCAGCAGGTATTATTGTAACCCGTTCCACATCGGGTGAAGGCCTGGGCGAGGATATTTCCAAGCAGATGTTTGGCTACCCGCGTTTGCTGTACATCGTTTCGGGATGCATCCTGCTGCTTGGCTTGTTCACACCAATTGGACTATTGCCGGTCATACCCGTAGTCGGGATCATGGCTTTTGCAGGCTGGAAGCTCGCCAGCAAACAAAAAAACGAGCTGCAAGAATCAGCGGATCTGGTGGAAGAACAGCAAATCGAAGAGGTACGCAGCCCGGAAAGCGTGGTCAATCTCCTGCAGGTCGATCCGATCGAGTTCGAGTTCGGATATGGCCTGATCCCCTTGGCTGATGTGAGGCAGGGAGGAGACCTGCTGGATCGCGTCATCATGATTCGACGCCAGATCGCCTTGGAGATGGGAATTGTCGTGCCGGTCATCCGGATTCGCGACAACATTCAGCTTCGCCCGAATGAATACATGATTAAAATCAAGGGCAATCAGGTGGCAAAAGGGGAGATCATGCTCGATCATTACCTGGCAATGAGCCCGGGAATCGAGGATGATTCCGTAATTGGAATAGAAACAGTGGAACCCGCGTTTGGATTGCCTGCATTATGGGTAACAGAAGAGAATAAGGAAATAGCTGAGATGTCTGGCTACACCGTAGTCGATCCTCCATCTGTGGTTGCGACCCACCTGACAGAAGTGGTGAAACGCCATGCTCATGAATTGCTGGGCAGACAGGAGACGCGCGCGCTTATCGACAATGTTCGGGAAACTGCGCCTGTGCTGGTGGATGAGCTGATCCCAAGTGCGCTTTCGATTGGCGATGTGCAAAAGGTTCTGCAAAAATTGCTGCGGGAAAAAGTCTCTATCCGCAATCTCCCTGTCATCCTGGAAGCGTTGGCTGATCACGCAATCTACACGAAGGATCCTGAGGTGCTGACGGAATATGTAAGACAGGCGATGTCCCGTCAAATCACCCTGCAGTATACGGAACCGGGGCAACCATTGCGCGTCCTGACCGCAGGGGCGGGTCTTGAGAAAGCGATTTCTGAACGCATCGAACAGTCTGAGCAGGGAAGTTATCTCGCGATGGACCCGGAAACGTCACAACGGATCTACCAGGTGATGTCATCAGAGGTGAGCAAGATGGTGAATTCCGGCCAGCAGCCGATTCTTCTCTCCTCACCAGCGATTCGCATGTATTTGCGCCAATTGCTGGATCGGATGATGCCGGACATCCCCGTGTTGTCGTACAGCGAACTGGAACCTCATGTTGAAGTGCAAAGTGTAGGGATGGTGAACATTTCGTGAGAGTGAAGCGGTACATAGTCGATTCCATGCCGCAAGCGATGGAAAAAATCAGAATGGATCTGGGGAGCGATGCCGTCATCCTGAATTCCAAGCCGATCAAGACGGGTGGCGTATTCGGGATGTTCGGCAAACAAAGAATCGAAGTAATAGCTGCTGTCGAGGAAAAGGCGGCAGAGGAGACAAGAACCCCTGCATTGAATCGGCAAGGTGATGTACCGTCTCACGCTATGGCAGGAACGTACACCGCCAAGCAAGCGTACGGTCGATCGGCGTCAACAGCTGCCGCTGTGCACACAGCAACAAGGACAGTACACCAGGAAGGGCAAACCGCAGCCATCGCGACACCTCCTAGAGAGGACCTTGCTGATAAGGCGGAACAAGCCGGACGAGAAGAGGGCCAGCAGTCTTCCCAACCTGCGGAAGCCGCTGCTCGCGCAAATCGGCAATTTGTACGTCAAGCTGACGCAGCAGCAACGGATCAATTAGCGAACGAAGTGCGGGACATGCGCAAAATGTTCGAAAAGCTGCTGGTTCACGATCTGAGTCAGCAGCTTCCTGAAGCTTTTCAAGCGGTGCGAGGAAGGCTGGTAGAGCAGGAAGTAATCGAGGAGTGGGCCGCCGAGATCATTGGGCGCATGATGGAGTCGACTTCACCCGGTCAAGTATGGACAGAGATGGAAGCGCGCAAGGCGAGCAAGACGATCATTGCAGAAATCTTGCAGAGCAGCGGACAACCTCAAGTCAAGCTAGACAAGCAAATCAAATACGCCTTTTTCTTCGGCCCTACGGGGGTTGGGAAGACGACGACGATCGCCAAGCTTGCAGCCAACAGCATGTTGAAGGACAAAAGAAAAATCGGCTTCATCACTGCCGATACTTACCGGATGGCTGCAGTCGAACAGTTGAAAACCTATGCGAATATCCTGAATGTTCCTTTGGAAGTAGTCTTTTCACCGAAGGAAATGACACAGGCGATGGAACGCCTCAGTGATTGTGATCTGATTTTTGTGGATACGGCAGGGCGCAATTTCCGCAATGATGAGTATGTGCAAGGGATCCGCGAGTTAATTCAACACGGAAAAAACAGCGTGAACTACTTGGTGCTCAGCCTGACATCCAAATACAGTGACATGAAGGCCATTATCCAAAATTTTTCAGAAGTACCCGTCAGTCAGATCATCTTTACAAAAGCGGATGAAACGCATAGCTATGGCAGCATGCTGAATGTAGCCAGGGAGACGGGATTTGCCCTCTCCTACATTACGACAGGACAAAACGTGCCGGATGACATTATGGCGGCCACACCTGAAATGATCGCTGCCATGATCATGGGAGATTGAGGATGCGCGACCAAGCAGAACAACTTCGTGAACGGATGCTACGGACTAACCAGCCGCGTACAACGAAACTGGTGACAGTGACGAGCGGAAAAGGTGGCGTTGGCAAATCCAATTTCAGCCTGAATTTCGGTCTTGGGTTAATAGAAAAAGGTCATCGGACAGTATTGTTCGACGTCGACCTGGGAATGGCCAATCTGGACGTCTTAATGGGAATCACACCAAAGAAACATCTTTTTCATCTGCTGGAGCCAGATACCACAGTATGGGATATTTTGGAAAAAGGGCCGGGAGATCTGGAGTTTATCGCGGGCGGCTCGGGCTTTACGCAAATCATGCAGCTTGAGGACGAGAAGCTGGATCGCTTGTTCTCTCAGCTCGATCCATTGCAGGGGTATGCGGACACGATCATTTTTGATACAGGTGCAGGGCTTTCCCATGAATCGATTCGATTCATGCTAGCATCGGATGAAGTGATTCTGGTGACGACGCCGGAACCACCTGCGATTACGGATGCCTACGCGGTCATCAAAATGCTGCACAGCCGCAATCCAGACATTACCATACGCCTTGTCATCAATCGGGTTACCTCGGAACGTGAAGGAATACAGACCATCGACAAGCTGGCGATGGTGGCAAAGCGTTTTTTGAACATGAACATCCAATCTCTTGGATACGTCACAGACGATCATCATGTATCCAAGGCAGTAAAGCAACAACGTCCGTTTCTCCTTGCATATCCGGATTCGCAAGCCTCGAAGAGCATTCGCAAACTGGTGGGACAATACCTGCACAATTCCCAGGGAGCGCCTGAGCAAACGAGTGGACTCAAGGGGTTTATTGCGAAATTGAAACACTTCATTCGATAGGGCAACAGGAGATAGGAAGGAGATACATAGGGTATGAGCAAAATTCGCGTTCTAGTCACAGATGATTCCGCATTCATGCGAAAAGTGATTTCCGATATCCTCGCTGAAAATCCGGATATCGAGGTCATCGATCGTGCGAGAAATGGCCTTGAATGTATTGAGAAATGCAACAAGCTGAAACCGGATGTGCTGACACTGGACATTGAAATGCCAGTCATGGACGGCTTGGAAGCACTCGAACGTTTGATGCGAGATAATCCCGTTCCTACCGTGATGATCAGCAGTCTGACGAGAGAAGGGGCTGATGCAACGATTCGGGCGTTGGAACTGGGCGCATTTGACTTCGTGACGAAACCCTCCGGTCCGATCTCGCTCGATATTCACAAGGTGGCGGAAAGGCTCGTCGAACGAGTAAGAGCTGCAGCTGCTTCCAAGCCGCGCAAACGAAAGCTTGCAGTAGAGGACACAAGAAGCGAGAAAGCGCCACAGAGTACGCCTCCTGAGGCGAGGGCAGCCAAGCCCCTTGTTTTTACCCCGCCTGCTCCTCCACCAACTCCAGTAACCAGACCGCCACTGCAACGGGGAAAGCAGAAGCTGGTGGTTTTGGGTACCTCGACAGGGGGACCGAAAGCTTTGCAGACAGTGTTGACGAGCTTGCCGGGCAACTTTGATGCTCCGATCGCAATTGTTCAGCACATGCCTGCCGGATTTACGAAATCGCTTGCGCAGCGCCTTAATTCTTTGTCCCAGATTCAGGTGACGGAAGTGAAGGACGGCGAATTCCTGGAGCCGGGAACGGCGTATATCGCACCAGGGGGATATCATTTTGAGGTTCATGCAAACAACGGGCGCTTGCAAGCACATTTACACCAGCAGGAACCGAGAGCCGGTCATCGTCCTTCTGTAGACGTTCTATTTGAATCAGCAAGCAGATTGACAAATGTCGACAAATGGGCAATCATCATGACAGGTATGGGAAATGATGGTACAAAAGGACTACAGCAGATGAAGCAGAGCGGGATCGTGACGAGCATTGTTGAGGATGAATCTACTTGTATCGTCTACGGCATGCCGCGAGCGGCCTTTCAAGCAGGTCTTGCTGATCATGTTGCTCCTTTGGAAAAGATACCAGAGCTGTTGTACAAGCTCTTGCACTGATTTTGGGAGGTGGACCACCTATGGATATGAATCAGTATTTGGACATGTTTATTGAAGAGTCAAAAGAACACTTGCAAGCGATCAACGAAAATCTCCTGATCCTGGAAAACGATCCTGCAAATATCCAGATTGTCAATGAAATTTTCCGATCCGCTCACACGTTAAAGGGAATGTCAGCGACCATGGGCTTCGAAGATATGGCGAGCTTGACACATGAAGCGGAAAATGTGCTGGATCTGATCCGCAATAACAAGCTGACAATCAACAGCGATATAATGGATGTTATTTTTCAGAGTGTGGATTTGATTGAGGGTATGGTCATCCATATTACGGAGGGCGGCGACGGATCGGCAGACGTATCTGATCCTGTCCGTAAGCTTCGCGCAATCGTGGCGGGTGATTTTACGGCGCAGCAGGAGGTAGCTGCAGCTGCTTCCGTAGCAGAGCCAGAGGTGCAGGCAGCGTCTGTCGGCAACGAAGCCGCCAAGCCGGATCTCGATCTGGATGATTATGCCCAAACTGTATTGAAGCAGTCCAAAGATTCGGGCAATAATCTCCTCTGGATCAAAGTGATCTTGAATGAAAACTGCTTGCTAAAGGCTGCCCGTGCGTACATGGTTTTTGATCAACTGGAATCCTTGGGCGAAGTCATCAAAACGACACCTGCTGTGCAAGAGATTGAAAATGAGCGTTTTGATCTTTCCTTCGAAGTCGTGTTCGTCACGATGCATCCGATTGAAAAAGTACGCACAGCGATTCAGAACATCTCGGAGATTCAAGAGGTTCAGATCGATACGATTGATCTGAAGGCTCCTCAGGCAGAGCCCCCAGCGGTACAGCCCGAAGCGCCTGCCTCGAATGCTGCAGCTCCCAAAAAGGCAGAGACTGCACAGCCTGCCGCTACTCGCAAAGTCGCTGCTGGAGGAAAAACCATCCGCGTTGATATTGAACGCCTTGACATTTTGATGAATCTCTTCAGTGAGCTCGTGATCGACCGTGGGCGCCTGGAGCAATTGGCTCGGGAGATCGGTAAGAGCGAGCTGCAAGAAACAGTTGAGCACATGAGCCGGATCAGCGGGGACTTGCAGAATATTATCTTGACCATGCGAATGGTACCAGTCGAGCAGGTATTCAACCGTTTCCCAAGGATGATTCGCGACCTGGCGAAAGATCTGAATAAAAAAGTGAATCTGGAGATTTTCGGGGCGGAGACAGAACTGGACCGCACCGTTATTGACGAGATTGGCGATCCGCTCGTACACCTGCTGCGTAATTCCCTCGACCACGGTATCGAATCCGTAACCGATCGCAGGAATGCCGGCAAGCCGGAGGAAGGGACAATTGAGCTTCGTGCCTTCCATAGCGGCAATCATGTCTTTATCGAAGTGAAGGACGATGGTGCCGGAATCAACAAGGAAAAAGTGCTGAAAAAAGCAATCGAGCGCGGCATCGTCTCCCAGGCGGCTGCCGAGACGATGACTGACAAGCAGATCCATGAGCTTTTGTTCGCTTCAGGGTTCAGCACCGCAGATGTCATTTCCGATATTTCCGGCCGCGGTGTAGGGCTGGACGTCGTAAAATCCAAAATCGTAGCGTTGGGCGGCAGTGTCAGTGTTGACTCAGTCCGCGGGAAAGGTACCACGTTCCTCGTGCAGCTGCCGCTGACTCTCTCGATTATCTCGGCGATGCTGGTTCAAGTGAAGAACGAGAAATATGCCGTACCGCTCAGTTCCATTATCGAGACGGCTGTATTCAAAAAAGACCAGATCATGATGGCTCATCGCCAAAAAGTCATCGACTTCCGCGGCCGTGTCGTCCCGCTCGTCTCGCTTGAGGAAATCTTCCAGGTGCCGAGCAATCAGGCAGAGACAGATGACGAGGTTGCAGTAGTCATTGTGCGAAAAGGGGAGAAAATGGCGGGTCTGGTCGTCGACTCCTTTATCGGACAACAGGAAATCGTCTTGAAGTCTCTCGGCAAGTATTTGGTGAATGTTTTCGCGATTTCCGGCGCAACCATTCTCGGGGATGGACAAGTAGCACTGATTATTGATTGCAACGCATTGATCAAGTAGAAGGAGGGGCAGCCACATGCTCGAGCAAAAAGCGATCGTAGGCGAAGTAAAAGTGATTGTCTTTCGGTTACAAGACGAGGAATACGGCGTGGAAGTGCAACAGGTAAAGGCTATCGAAAAGCTGGAACACATCACACGCGTCCCTCGCACTCCGAAGTTTGTCAAAGGAGTCATCAACCTGCGCGGGGTCGTGACTCCGATCATTGACCTGAGAAAGCGGTTTGAACTGGAGGAAAGCGAGTATTCGGACTCTACGAGAACGATTATCGTCGCGGTAGGAGATTTGGAAGTAGGTTTGATTGTAGATGCCGCCAATGATGTGATTGATATACCTGTGGATGCGATCGAACCGCCTCCAGAGGTAGTAGGTGGAGTAGAAGCTGCCTATCTGCGCGGCGTTGCCAAGCTTGACAATCGCCTGTTGATTCTGTTGAACCTCGACAAAGTGTTGAGCACAGAGGAAATCAATCAGTTGGACGCATTAGAGGGATAAGTAACATGGCCTACTTTACAAAATTCGGGGATTTCCAGTTCGACGTTTTGCGTGAGATCGGGAATATCGGTGCCGGACATGCGGCTACGGCTCTGTCGCAACTCATGCAGAAAGCGATCGACATGAAGGTGCCGCAAGTACGGATAATCCCGTTCGATGAAGTAGCTGACTGTGTGGGTGGAGCAGAGAATGTAGTTGTGACTGTCTTTCTTCGCGTGGAGGGAGACAGTCCCGGCAACATGTTCTTTATCCTTGACTTGGATTCAGCCAGACACCTCCTTACGCAGATAACAGGGATCAACAAAGAAGTGGAGGAATGGGATGAACTCCAGGTTTCCGCCTTGCGCGAGGTCGGGAATATCCTCACAGGTTCTTATCTCTCCTCGCTGGCTGATCTGACCAAGTTAAATCTTCAGCCATCTGTTCCTGGACTTGCCGTCGATATGGCAGGTGCGATTCTCAGCTATGGATTGTATGCTTTAGGACAGTCTGGAGATTTTGCGCTCACCATAGATACTGCTTTTTTTGAAGGAAACGAGCAAGTAAAAGGCAACTTCTTTTTGATACCAGATCCGGAATCATTACCGATACTATTTCGTTCACTAGGAGTTCCGTTCGATGGAGATTATTAAGATTGGAATGGCCGATCTCGGTGTGGCGAAACCACCCAGCCGGTTGCGTACCACGGGCTTGGGCTCATGCGTAGGCGTCGTCCTCTACGATCATGTCCACAAGGTCGCCGGTATGGCTCACGTAATGCTCCCTGAATCGTCGTTGGCAAAGGGCGGGGAGCTGTCAGTGGGAAAATACGCGGATACGGCAATTCCCTACTTGATCCAGCAGATGCAAAACGAAGGCGCAGCACCTCGGAATATGGTTGCCAAGTTAGCTGGAGGCGCCCAAATGTTCGCCTTTCTCGGGGGCAATGACATGATGCGAATCGGGCCGCGCAACGTAGAAGCCTGCAAAATGGCTTTACAGGCTGCACAGATTAAGGTTATTGCGGAAGATACGGGAGGAAATTGCGGTAGAACCATCGAGTTTGACTCGACGACAGGCGTCTTGCAGATCCGAACCGTAAATCAAGGTGTGAAGGAAGTATAGGTATGCTGGGAACCATGTGGATTAATACAGGATTGGCCCTTCTTGCATGTGTTGTTACCTTCATTGTCGCTATGATGAGCAACGTCTGGCTAGTTTCCTTGGAGCGTGCCGGTTTTGCCTTTCTGCTGTTTTTCCTGGCTGCTTTCCCGATACGCTGGTTGTTTGGCATTATCACGCAGACAGCAGCTCCAGCTTCAGAGGAAGAGAACATAGACGGAGTGGCGGCTGCGTCTCCCATGACTCCAGCGGGATCGGAAGAAGGGGTGGAAGGGACAGAGGTTTCGGATTCAGATGAGGAGGATTCCTTTACTCCGCTTACATTTTCCCGCCAGGATCACACTCATTTAGCTGAGGATCCCACCACCGTTGCAGAGGTTATTCGGCGCTTATCAGATGAGTAAAGGTTGGTGACTAATTCGTGGCACGGCTAACCAGTCAGGAAAAAGCAAAAGAATTTGATAAATGGGTAATGTGGAAAGAAGAAGGCAGTCGCGAGGCGGAAGTCGATCTCATTACGAAGTTTTTGCCTTTGGTCGACAAAGTGGCAAATCGCTTGGCGATCAACCTTCCTTCCAATGTGGACAAGGACGATTTGATCAGCTATGGGCGTTTTGGTCTATTGGACGCATTGGCCAAGTTCGATCATACGCGAGGTCTCCAGTTCGAAACGTATGCGATGTGGCGGATACGCGGTGCCATGATCGATGGACTGCGTGAGAACGACTGGATTCCGCGTACGGTTCGGGACAAGGCCAAGAAAATCGAAGAAGCATATACCTATTTGGAACAACAGTCACTGCGTATGCCGACCGATGAAGAAGTATCCACGTATCTGGGGATAAGTGAAAAAGAATTGCAGCAGGTGTTCTATGAAACCTCTCTGGCCACGATGGTCTCGATCGATGAGACGGTCGGAGATGAAGAGGAACAAAAAACAGCAAGGCATTCTTATATCGTTGACGAATTCACTCCAAGACCCGAAAATGTTGCTGAGGTATCCAGTTTAAAAGAAGTGTTGATAAATGTGATTGACAAGCTTCCCGAAAAAGAGAGAACGGTGGTTTCGTTGTTCTACTTCGAAGAGATGACCCTATCAGAAATCGCTGAGATCATGTGCTTGTCTCCATCCCGCATTTCTCAACTTCACTCCAAGGCTTTATTCCGACTGCGCTCTACATTATCCAGGTGGAAGTCACAGCTAATCTAACGCCCATGGGAACGACGAAGGATTCTTCCCACAGGCGAAGAGGGGGTAGAATGATGGAAGCGACAAGGCAATTTCAAATCGAAGTAAAAGTATCGCCCGATAAATTGGAAGCCGGAGTCATTCTAAGAGCGGAAGAAAAAGATTTGGAACGCATCCTGATTACGGAAAAGGACGTCTATCAGGCACTGGAACAACATCGGGTGACATTCGGCATCCGAAAAGACGCAATACGAGAACTTTGCTTGGCGCCCGCCAAGTTTGTAAATGCGATGCTGACAGTAGCATGTGGAGAGCCGCCCGTACCCGGGGAGGATGGTACGATTGAGTATCCGTACCTGGCTAGTGTGGGAGAAGAGAATGGCCCCAAGGAAATGGAAGACGGACGAGTTGATTTCTACAACCTGACGAATATCCCGAATGTTGCAAAAGGCCAGCTTTTGGCCCGGAAAAAACCGGCCACATCTGGCAAACCGGGTACGGCAGTTACCGGAGAGCCCATCGCGCCCAAAGCCGGAAAGGAACCCGTATTAAAGCCTGGCAAAAACGTCGTGCAAAATCAGGAGAGAACCATGATTTATGCGGCGATCGACGGCCAGGTCTCATTCACGGATAAGGACAAGCTGAATGTGTTCCCTATATTTGAAGTGAACGGGGATGTGGATTTCGGAGTAGGCAATATTGACTTCGTGGGAACGGTGGTCATTCGCGGGAACGTCCTCAATGGATTTCGGGTAAAAGCATCTGGCGATATCCGTGTACTCGGGAGTGTAGAGGGTGCTGAGCTGGAAGCCCAAGGCTCCATCGAGATCAAGAGCGGAATTGTCGCACAGGACAAGGGCTCGATCAAAGCCGGACACAATGTGCAAACCTCTTTTATACAAAACGCCAATGTCACTGCCGGCAACCAGGTGATCGTCTCGCAAAGCATCATGTTTTCCACTGTCCGCGCAGGCAAACAAATTATCTGCAATGGGCCGAAGGGCATTATTATCGGAGGTGTTCTCCAGGCAGGCGAGAAAATCGTCGCTCGGGTATACGGGAATTCAAATGCTACGCCGACCGTCCTGGAGGTAGGAGTAAAGCCGGAGCTCCGCCAAGAGCTTTCCACGATCCAAAAAGAGCTGCAGAACGTGTATGAAAATTTGCGCAAAACAGATCAGGGGCTTTCGGTCCTCAACCAGATTCTGCAGGCGAGCGGCGAGTTGTCAGCAGACAAGCGCATGATGCAAGTCAAGCTGAAGAATACCCGACTTGTGCTGGAAAAGGAAGTGAAAAACCTGGAGGCACGACGCAAAGAGGTGGAAGCGGAGCTGGTTGGAGATGGACCGGCTGTGATTGAGGTCTATTCAAACATGTATCCGGGAATTAAAATGACATTTGGGAAGCTGGTTCACTTTATCAAGCATGAGTACGGCCGAACGCGTTTTATCGTTTTGGATGGCGAGATTACTGGCGCAACACTGATGTAGCAAGCAAAGCTGGAACGTAACGGGAGAAAGGACTGTAGCCAGATGAGTTTGAAGGCGGTTGAGTTGCAGGTGGCAATACCTCGCATGACAGAAGTAGGCCGAATTCAAGAGCAACAGCAGCAGCGGCCCACTACGGAACAGCTTTTATTGCATGAAGAGCGCAAGCAATTGGACGAGCAGAATCGGCAGCGGCCGCATGTAGTCGATCAGACCGAGAAAAATCAGATACGTGAACGGGAGCAGCAACAGAAGAAAAAAGACGAGCCTGCGGTCATCGTCATGTCGACAGAAGGATCAGAGGAGACGCCTGTAGAAAAGGCGAGAGATGCTGTTGATATGCGAGATCCAATGAGAGGCCGTTTTATCGATATTTCGCTATAGGTAAGGCGCAAACATTGTTCTTGATAACAGTTATGCCAAAGCAAGGGTGGCTAAAATGGATCTAGTGTATATCATCTTGATAGGGGCAGGACTTGCAATCATGCTGCTCGCTTTGTTCGTCAGACAAAAAGGGAATGGCAATGAGCCGGAGATCCGGACTCAGCGAAGCGCCCAGAGAGCAGAGCTGGAGCAAGGGATGCAGCGATTTGCCAAGCAGATCAAGCAGGAGCAGGCAGCGGCCTCTGCCAGGATCCAGCGTTCCAATGATGAACTGCTGCAGGAGCTCGAATTGCTCCGCAAGCGTGTCGAGGAGCTGGAGAATCAGCGTCATCTTGCGGCGCAAGCCAAAGCTGAACCCATTCCGGCAAGTGAAGAAGGCAAAGCGGCAAAAGGATCTGAAGAAATCGATATGCTAGCGTTGCGGGAGCGTTACCGCAGAGTGTTTGAATTGCAAGGGGAAGGGCTGTCTCCCGATGAAATCGCGAAGCGGTTGGGTGTCGGGCGTGGCGAGATTGACTTGATCTTCATGCTTGCCGCCAAGCATGAGGGGAGGCAGAATCATGCATAAACGAGAACTTTTGCTCGGCTTTGGTGCGGGGGTCCTGGTCGCTACAGCGGTCATTGGTCTGTTCGTGCCCAAGCCAGCTTCCGTTTCCACACCAATTACGGCGGAGCAGATGAAAGCAGCGGCAGACGGTATGGACATGGTCGTCCTTACAAAAGAAGAGTATGAGCAATTGCAGGGTGAGAAGAAGGTAAGCGTAAAACCTGCCGCTACCCCGCCAACAGCGCCCGAGAAGCCGGAGTCTGCAGATGTCGCAGAGCCAGTGGTGGATCCCGTGTCTGCTCCAGCTGTAACGCAGCCGAAGCATTCTGCCGCCGCCCAGGTGCCGGTTGTGGCTAACGCAGCACCAGCGCCGGCTCCAGCCGAAGCAGTAACACCGGAACAGCCAGTGTTGGCCTCTTTTACAATCCCGTACAAGGCAACAGCGGAAAGCGTGTCAAAGATCCTTGTGCAAGAAAAAATACTTCCGGAGAATAACGGTCTGGTAGACGAACTGCGCTCGCAAAACAAGCTGAATCGGATCCGGGTCGGGACGTATGAAATCGCGGTCCCGGCTACGGAAAAAGACATCGTCAAGCTGATCACAACGCCGCCGAAAAAATAGGCGGCTTTCATTTTGCGAAAAAAGGCATCCCTTTGTTGCAAATGAAAGACCCATATGATATATTCATTAACGGTGTTGAATTCGCACGTCCACCAATTCCAGCAATGGTGCTGCCTGAAGGGCAGTTTTGTCTGGGAGATGCGGTGAGGCGGAGGTAAGCATCACAAAAACCATTCTTGAAGGAGGTGTGAAATATGGCAGTAATTTCGATGAAACAGCTGCTCGAGGCTGGTGTTCACTTCGGTCACCAAACTCGCCGCTGGAACCCGAAAATGGCTCGCTATATCTTCACCGAACGTAACGGTATCTACATTATCGACCTGCAAAAAACCGTGAAAAAAGTGGAGGAAGCGTACAACTTCGTACGTGAACTCTCCCAAAACGGCGGAAAAGTGCTCTTCGTAGGTACGAAGAAACAAGCACAAGAATCCGTAAAAGAAGAAGCAGAACGCACAGGTCACTACTTCATCAACCAACGCTGGTTGGGTGGTACCCTGACAAACTTCACAACCATCAAAAAGCGTACATCTCGCTTGGCTGAGCTGAAACGCATGGAAGAAGATGGCACATTTGAAGTTTTGCCGAAAAAAGAAGTAATCGTTCTTCGCAAAGAAATGGATCGCCTGGAGAAATTCCTCGGCGGTATCGCTCATATGGATCAACTGCCGGACGCTCTGTTCGTCATCGACCCTCGCAAAGAGCGCATTGCTGTTGCAGAAGCTCGTAAATTGGGTATCCCAATCGTTGCGATCGTAGATACAAACTGCGACCCAGACGAGATCGACTACGTGATCCCAGGTAACGACGACGCTATCCGCGCGGTAAAACTGCTTACTGCGAAAATGGCTGACGCCCTGCTTGAAGGCAACCAAGGTACAGAGCAACAAACCACAACAACTGCGTAAGCAAGTGTAAGAGGGTGGACTGAGGGTGTCAGAAACCCCGTCCATCCTTTTTTTCTGAATCAGTCGGCAAGCTGGTTGGCTTTGGCCCAGACTGATGAAGGGTTTACCAGCTGGTTGTAAGGCAGACTATACTTAGAACGTAACTTTTCAAGGAGGTTTCACTCAATGGCAATTAGTGCACAAGCGGTTAAAGAATTGCGCGAGCGTACAGGTGCAGGTATGATGGATTGCAAACGCGCACTGGAAGAAACTGCAGGCGATATGGAAAAAGCAATTGATTTGCTGCGTGAGCGCGGGATCGCGAAAGCGGCGAAAAAATCGGGCCGCATCGCAGCAGAAGGTCTGACTGCAACTGCAGAAGCAGGCAACTTCGCTGCAATTGTAGAAGTGAACTGCGAAACAGACTTCGTAGGGAAAAACCCTGAGTTCCAACAACTGGTGAAAGACGTTGCTGAACACGTGGTGACCCAACGCCCAGCTACCGTTGAGGAAGCTTTGGAACAACCATTCAAAGGCCAAGGCGAAACCCTTGCACATGTCATCAACGAAAAAATCTCCACTATCGGAGAAAACATCACCTTCCGCCGCTTCTTCCTGAGCGAAAAATCGGATGCTGGCACATTTGGTTCCTACCTGCACATGGGCGGTAAAATCGGCGTTCTGGTGACTCTGGAAGGCACCAAAGACGATTCCCTGGCAAAAGACCTGGGCATGCATGCAGCCGCTTCCAACCCTCGCTTTGCAAACCGTGACGAGGTTTCCCAAGACGAGATCGACCGCGAGCGCGAAGTATTGAAAAACCAAGCGCTGGCTGAAGGAAAGCCTGCTAATATCGTAGAAAAAATGGTGGAAGGCCGCCTTTCCAAGTTCTTCGAAGAGTACGTGCTCGTTGAACAGCCATTTGTTAAAGATCCAGACAAGAAAGTGGCTACTCTGCTGAAAGAAGCGGGTGCGACGCTGAAAGAATTCGCTCGTTTCCAAGTGGGCGAAGGAATCGAGAAAAAACAAGAAGATTTCGCTGCTGAGGTTATGGCGCAAGTAAATAAGCAGTAATAAGGGAATAGGGAACACCTTCGTGTTCCCTATTTTCGAACTGAGAGTTTCACATAAAGTGAAACTCTCCTGTACGTAAAAAGCGATAGCGCCCGCGTGTGTCGGAAGGAATCCGGCAATACACAGAGAATGACTCATGAATGGAGGCCGTTTCACATGCCAATTCCTGCCTATAAACGCGTTGTGTTAAAGTTGAGTGGGGAAGCTCTAGCAGGAGATCTCGGTTACGGAATTGACCCGAAAGTCATTTTCTCCGTCGCCAACCAGATCAAGGAAATTGTAGAATTGGGCGTACAGGTAGCTGTAGTAGTCGGGGGAGGCAACATCTGGCGCGGACTTTCCGGCAGTTCCAAAGGAATGGATCGTGCTACGGCAGACTATATGGGGATGCTGGCCACGATCATGAACTCTCTGGCTTTGCAGGATGGTTTGGAACAGGTGGATGTACCGACCCGTGTTCAAACCTCCATCGAAATGAGGCAAGTGGCGGAACCATACATACGCAGACGGGCCATCCGACACTTGGAAAAAATGCGTGTCGTGATCTTTGCCGCAGGAACCGGCAACCCATACTTCTCGACCGATACGACAGCCGCGCTGCGAGCGGCAGAAATCGAGGCAGAAGTGATTTTGATGGCCAAAAACAAGGTGGACGGCGTCTACTCAGCTGACCCTAGTCTGGATCCGAATGCGAAAAAATACGACAACCTTACCTTCCTGGAAGTATTGAACAAGGGCCTGGGTGTGATGGACTCTACAGCGTCCAGCTTATGCATGGACAACAACATTCCGCTGATCGTCTTTAATATCTCTGAAGAAGGAAATATTCGTCGCGCCGTGATGGGCGAAAAAATCGGAACGATTGTGAAGGGGGAATCCTGATGCCACAAAGCGTAATCAAAGAAATGGAAGATCGCATGAACAAGGCGATTGCAAGCTTGAAAAAAGATCTGGCAAGCCTTCGTGCAGGACGTGCCAACCCAGCGATGCTGGATCGTGTCGTCGTCGATTACTACGGGACGCCAACGCCGATCAGCCAATTGGCGAATATCAGTGTGCCGGAACCGCGCATGCTGACCATTCAGCCTTGGGACAAATCAGCGCTTAAAGACATCGACCGCGCACTGCAACAATCCGATTTGGGCATTTCGCCTTCCAACGACGGGGTGATCATCCGACTCGTCATTCCGCCGTTGACGGAAGAACGCCGCAAGGAACTGGTGAAGCTGGCCGGAAAAAGCGGCGAGGAATCCAAAGTGGCGATCCGCAACATTCGCCGCGATGCCAATGACGAAATCAAAAAGCTGGAAAAAGCCGCTGCGATCTCTGAAGACGAATCTCGTCGCCATCAGGAAAGCATTCAAAAAACGACGGATAAATTTATTGCAGAAGTAGATAAAATCGTAAAAGATAAAGAGAAAGATATTTTGGAAGTGTAAGGAAGAAGAAATCCCCCTCTATGGAGGGGGATGTATGTCTATATCTCTCATTACGGGGGAACACTTATGTTAGAACATCTAGCGCGTAAATGGACCCGAAAGGAAAAGCAGCCAGAGTCAACCGAGATTGATCTGTCTGGCAAAATTCCCGTGCATGTTGCGGTAATTATGGACGGCAACGGGCGATGGGCCAATATGCGCAATCTGCCCAGAGTGGCCGGACATCGAGCGGGTATGAAAACAGTGAAAGAAGTCGTGAAAACGGCCGACGAAATTGGCATTCGCTACATGACCATGTACGCATTCTCCACCGAAAACTGGAAGCGCCCTCGTGACGAGGTTGATTTCTTAATGAAGCTTCCACAAGAATTTTTGTCGACAGAATTGGATGAATTGATTGAACGCGGCGTGCGTATTCGCATGCTTGGCAGCAAGGATGAGCTGCCGAACCATACCTTGCAGGCTTTATTGACAGCTGAAGAGAAGACTCGCGATAATACAGGATTGCAGCTTAATTTTGCGCTGAACTACGGGGCGCGCCATGAAATGATCAAGGCATTTTCCGAATTGGCAGAACGCGTGAAAGCGGGTGAACTCAACCCGGACGAAATTCAAGAAGAAGACATTTCCCGCTACCTGTACACAAGCGATATCCCGGACCCTGACTTGTTAATTCGCACGAGTGGTGAAATTCGTTTAAGCAATTTTATGTTGTGGCAATTGGCCTACACAGAATTGTGGTTTACGGATGTGCTTTGGCCTGATTTTACCCGTGAACATTTTTATCAAGCCATTGTGGAATACCAAGGCCGAGCTCGTCGCTACGGAGCGGTATAGCCGAGAGGTGGAATCAGTTGAAGCAACGGATTATAACAGGCGTGGTTGGAGGTATCGGCTTTCTTTTCCTGATCTATCTGGGAAGTGCATGGTACTCCCTGCTTGTCTTGAGTTTAGCCATTATAGGCTTGTATGAATTTTTGCGGATGGCAAAACTTCAATCGTTTATACCGGCAGGAATATTGGCGTATGTGTTGATGCTCGGCATTGTCTGGCCGTCGCTCGCATTTTCTGCCTGGGTAGACATCGGGACGCCGGATCTGATGTTGCCTGTCTTTTTCTTGCTGTTGATTTACTCCGTTTTACGGAAAAATCAGTTTCACATTGAACACATCGCTCTTACGATTGTGGGAGCGTTATACATAGGGTACGGTTTTACGTATATGGCTGCCGCACGCAATCTTCCGGACGGATTGATGCTGACGATTCTCGTTTTTCTGGGCATCTGGTCCACAGATTCGGGAGCCTATTTTATTGGCAAAGCCATTGGACGCCACAAGCTATGGCCCGAGATCAGCCCGAACAAGACCACAGAAGGGGCAATTGGTGGTCTGTTCACGTCGCTTGTGATCGTTTTGGCGGTCAACACGTTGTTCGGAGGGATTCCGACTTCCCAGGCCTTGCTGATTGCCCTGGTGACAGGGATCATGGGCCAGTTGGGCGATTTGGTGGAGTCTGCATTCAAGCGCCATTACGGGGTGAAGGATTCCGGTCAGATCATACCTGGACATGGAGGGGTATTGGACCGATTTGACAGTATGATTCTAGTCTTTCCGGTTCTGCATCTGTTAGGTATTGTCTGAGCATGCTTGCATATAGAAAGAGATATAGAGGGTGAAACTCGTGAAACGAATAGCGCTCTTGGGCTCCACAGGCTCAATCGGAACCAGCACACTGGATGTAGTGGCACAGCATCCGGAACAGTTTGCGGTTGTCGCACTCGCTGCGGGAACCAATGTGGAGCTTTTGGCAGAGCAGGTAAAGACGTTTCGGCCGCAGTTGGTTTCGGTCGCAACGGAGGGGGCAGCGTTTGACCTGCGGGCCAAGCTGGGTCCCGGCCATCAGCCAGAGATCGTTGTGGGAAGCGACGGGATGGAGCTTGTAGCCCGTCATCCGGAAGCTGAATTTGTCATGACGGCCGTGGTTGGAAGTGTCGGGGTTGCACCTACATTGGCAGCGATTGAAGAGGGGAAGACGATTGGACTCGCGAACAAGGAGACCTTGGTATGCGCAGGTCCTGTCGTGATGAAGGCAGCACGCGAAAAAGGAGTGGCTATCATTCCGGTCGACAGTGAGCATTCCGCGATTTACCAATGCCTGCAGGGCGAAAGGCGCGAAGAGCTGTCACGGGTGATCATTACTGCGTCGGGCGGTTCCTTTCGACACCTCACGCGAGAAGAGCTTTCCCACGTAACACTTGAACAAGCTTTGGCTCATCCCAATTGGAGTATGGGCGCAAAAATTACCATCGACTCTGCCACCATGATGAATAAGGGTTTCGAGGTGATCGAAGCCCATTGGCTGTTTGATCTGCCATATGATCAGATTGAGACGATCTTGCACTACGAAAGCATTATTCATTCGATGGTGGAGTTCCAGGATCGTGCGGTCATGGCGCAGCTCGGCACACCCGATATGCGGGTGCCAATCCAGTACGCATTAAGCTATCCGCATCGAATGCCATTGCTGACTGAACCGCTCGATTTGGTAAAATTGGGTACGCTGCATTTTGCTGGCATGGATTTTGGGCGCTATCCTCTGTTACAATTGGCCTATGAATGCGGAAGGGCTGGAGGTACCTACACGGCTGTATTGAATGCGGCCAATGAGGTTGCCGTTGATCTGTTTCTGAAAGGCTCCATTGGATTTTTGGCGATTGAAACCATCGTACGCAAAACCTGTGAAGTCCATCAGGGGATTTCCAATCCTACGCTGGATGAGATTTTTGCTGCTGACCAATGGGCACGCTCGCAAGCCAGAGCGTTTATGCAAGACGGTTAAGGCAGTACGAAACTGGAATGAAAGGTGGCTGCTCAATTGCCTTTACCCAATTTAGATTCCGTCGAATCCATTGTCGCGATTGTAGTCGTGTTTGGCGCTCTCGTATTTTTTCACGAATTGGGTCACTTTCTTTTAGCCAAAAGGGCGGGGATTTTATGCCGCGAGTTCGCCCTGGGCATGGGACCCAAAATTTTTAGCGTGAAGCGTGGAGAGACGGAGTATACACTTCGACTGCTGCCCATCGGTGGAATGGTGCGCATGGCTGGCGAAGATCCCGAAATGGATATGCTGCAACCCAATATGGAAATCGCCATTGAGCGCGATGCAGTCGGGAAAGTAACCCATCTTTTGCTGGACGGCGTCCAGGGAGCGTCTGCCAGAGCGATCACGGGAACCGTGATTCGCTACGATCTTGAACACGCGCTTACCTTGACGCTTGAGGTAGATGGAGAGCAACGCAATTTTTCGGTGCATCCCCAAGCACAATTGGTGAAGGATGGGCGTGAAGCCCAGATCGCACCATTGAATCGGCAATTTAAAGGGAAGACGGTCTCCCAGCGCTTTTGGGCGATTTTTGCCGGGCCTGCAGCCAACTTTTTGCTGGCTTTCGTGCTCTTCGTAGCACTTGGCCTCTCCTTTGGCGTGCCGAATGATGTTCCCTACATCGGCGAGGTAAAAGCCGGAGGTCCTGCTGCTGAGGCTGGACTGCTAAAGGGAGACAAGGTAATCTCGATTGAGGGAACAAAAGTTGCTACCTGGCAGCAAGTTGTGGAAATCGTCAGCAGTTCCCCCAACAAAGAACTGCTTTTTGAGATCGAGCGAGATGGACAAATCTCCAAAGTACCGCTGAAGGTGGTCAGCGACGAAAACAATGTCGGGAAGATTATGGTCACGCAGTCCCTTACATCTGCACCTGGAGAAGCGCTGAAATTCGGCGCAACCTCTACGTACAAGTTCACCGTGATGATCCTGAAAGGGTTGGGGATGCTTTTCACGGGAGGGGTTGGCCTTGATGATCTGAGCGGACCGGTGGGAATCTTCAAGATGACCGGAGAGTTCGCCCAACAAGGTCTTGCTGTCCTCATGCAGTGGGCTGCTGTCCTGAGTATCAACTTGGGATTGTTCAACCTCTTGCCTCTGCCGGCGCTAGATGGCGGACGGCTGGCTTTTTTGGCTGTAGAAGCGCTGCGAGGACGTCCAGTCGACCCGCATAAAGAGGGCATGGTCCATTTCCTCGGATTTGCCTTCTTGATGCTGTTGATCCTGGTCGTGACCTGGAATGATTTGCAACGGTTGTTTGCATAGAAACGTAATAACAGATAACTCAAGACAGACAAAGAAAAAGGATGGTGCAAAATGTACAAGCGCGAGGAGACGAAACCGGTATTTGTAGGAGGAGTCCAGATCGGAGGCCAAAAAAGTGTGGTCATCCAATCCATGACAACCGCAGATACGCGCGATGTAGAAAGCACACTGGCCCAGATTCAACGACTGCATGATGTCGGTTGTCAAATTGTACGCCTGGCTGTGATCAATGAAGATGCAGCCCGCGCCATCAAACAAATCAAGGAACGTTCGCCGCTGCCGCTTGTGGCCGATATTCACTTCGACCACAAGCTGGCCTTGATTGCCCTCGAGAGCGGTATTGATAAAATTCGGATCAACCCCGGAAACATCGGCTCCAAAGAAAAAACCAAGAGAGTCGTCGAGGCGTGCCGGGAGCGTAATGTACCGATTCGCATCGGGGTCAACTCCGGTTCTGTAGAAAAACGCCTTTTGGAAAAATATGGATACCCATCTCCGGAAGCAATCGTAGAGTCTGCGATGGACCATGTGGAGATCCTGGAAGATCTCAATTACGACAACATCGTGATTTCTTTGAAATCTTCTGATGTGCCGACAATGATTCAGACATACTCGCTGATGGCGCAAAAGCGCAATTACCCGTTGCACGTCGGTGTGACCGAGGCTGGAACTCAATTTTCCGGCAGCATCAAATCGGCCGTCGGGATCGGTACCGTTCTTTCGATGGGGATTGGCGATACCATCCGTGTATCGCTGACAGCAGACCCTGTGGAAGAGATCAAGGTAGCCAAACAGATCCTGCGCAGCCTCGACATCGTCAACAACGATCCGGTCGTGATCGCGTGCCCGTCTTGCGGACGCTGCGCCATCGACTTGATCGGGCTGGCAACGCGTGTAGAAGATGCCGTCTCTACGCTCAAAGTACCGTTGAAAGTGGCGGTAATGGGCTGTGCCGTCAACGGTCCTGGAGAAGCGCGCGAGGCAGACGTGGGTGTTGCAGGCGGAAACGGCGAGGGCCTGATCTTCCGCAATGGCGAGATTGTGCGAAAAGTGAAGGAAGACGAACTGTTTGAAGAGTTGATGAAGGAAATCGACGAAATCGTAAAAGAACAGGTCAAATAGTGCACCGATTCGATAAAGAAGTTGATTGCTGTATAGGCATAAGGAGGACACGCACGTGTTGAAGCAAAGTCAAATGTTGATTCCTACCTTGCGGGAAGTTCCTGCTGACGCGGAGATTGCCAGCCACAAGCTGCTCTTGCGCGCCGGCATGGCACGCCAGTTGGCCTCGGGGATTTATACCTATCTCCCTCTGGCGATCCGCACCTTGCATAAAATCCAAGCAATTGTGCGTGAGGAGATGAACCGTGCAGGCGCACAGGAGCTGTTGATGCCTGCGATGCAGCCTGCCGAGCTGTGGCACCAGACTGGGCGCTGGGATGTGTACGGACCGGAGCTGGTCCGCTTGCAAGACCGTCATGAGCGTCCTTTTGCGCTGGGTCCAACCCATGAGGAAGTCATTACCAGCCTGGTACGCGACGAGATCAATTCCTATAAAAAGCTTCCGATCAACCTTTATCAGATTCAGACCAAATTCCGGGATGAAGTAAGACCGCGCTTCGGTTTGATTCGCTGCCGCGAGTTTATCATGAAGGATGCGTATTCCTTTGACACGACGCAAGAAGGATTGGATCGCAACTTCCAGGCGATGTACGACGCCTATACTCGCATTTTCACCCGTGTCGGCTTGAATTTCCGCGCAGTAGAGGCAGACGCAGGAGCGATCGGCGGAAAAGGCACTTATGAATTCATGGCCTTGTGTGAAATCGGGGAAGACACGATCGCCTATTCTGAAGAGGGCGATTTTGCTGCCAACCTGGAAAAGGCAGAAGTGGTGTACAAGCCGTCCGCGAAGCCAGAAGAAGAAGTGCCTGCAGCGCAAAAAGTTCATACGCCTGACGTAAAAACAATCGATCAATTGACCCAGGCGTTGAACGTCGAAGCCAAGAAGATTATCAAAAGCCTTATCTACCGCGTGGATGACAAGCTCGTGATGGTCCTCGTTCGCGGGGATCACGAATTGAATGAAGTGAAACTGAAAAACCTCTACGATGCCACACATGTTGGCATGGCTTCTGAAGCCGAGCTGCGTGAGTTGACAGGGGCTCCGGCAGGTTTTGTCGGTCCTGTCGGTCTCGACGCCGAGAAAGTGGAGATCATTGCGGATCAATTCGTGCAGGATGTGTACGATGGCATCGTCGGAGCCAATGAAACCGACTATCACCTTATCCATGTCGTTCCTGGCCGCGACTTTACCGTGTCCCGTTATGCTGATCTGCGCAATATTACCGAAGGGGACACATGCCCGCGTACAGGGGGAGCAATCAAGTTCGCCCGCGGCGTAGAGGTAGGCCACGTATTCAAATTGGGTACCAAGTACTCCCAGGCTATGGGAGCTACCTTCCTCGATGAAAACGGAAGAAGCCAGCCGATGATTATGGGCTGCTACGGAATTGGCGTATCCCGGACGATCGCGGCTGTCATCGAGCAAAACAACGATGAGGATGGCATCATCTGGCCAGTGGCCGTTGCGCCTTTCCATGTACATGTCATCCCGGTCAATGTGAAAGTGGACGATCAGCGCCAGGCGAGTGAACAGATCACGGAGCAATTGCAACGCGCGGGGCTCGAAGTGCTGTTCGACGATCGTCCTGAGCGGGCGGGCGTGAAGTTCAAAGACGCGGATCTGATCGGACTGCCGCTGCGCATTACAGTCTCTGACAAGGCAGCGCAAGAAGGAACCGTCGAAGTTCGCGTTCGCAAAAATGGGGATACCCATGTTGTCAAGCTGGATGAGCTTGTATCGACGGTAAAAGCTCTGCTTGCAAGCATTGACCACACGGGGCAGGAACTGTTTGGCGAATAAATGACAAGCAGGAAATAAGCCGTTTTTTGTCGAAATATACGGGGTACTTCCCTGATGCCAAGGGAGTACCTCTTTTTCTTGTTAAAGGGAAGGTGGGAGTATCGTGGATCGTTCACAAGAGCAAAAACAACGCTTCTCCCTTTTGGTCAAACAGATGGGTATTCCTGACGAATGGGTGGAGCGTTTTTTCCTTGACGGCCAAATTGATAAACTGGAGCTTTTCAAGCAAAACAAAAAATGGGTGTTTCATTTTACATTGCCATCCCTGCTGCCAGGACAGGTATTCCAGGCGTTCATGCAGCGCTTGACGAAAAGCTTCTCTCATCTGGCCGACGTAGATGCGACTTTCCGCTACCGTCAAACACCCCCGCTGGATATGGTGATCGAGGAGTACTGGGGGATTTTGCTGACGCGCTTGGAACCTAGCCTGAATTCCTTGGCTGTGACGATGCGCAATGCAAGAAAACAGGTCGATGTGCAGGAAGTGAAGGTGTACCTGCCGACTGAAATGACGGTCGAGATGGTCAAACGAAAGAAGGCGGACAGCGAATTGATCGCTGCCTTCGAACAGACGACCGGCTGCTCGCCGCGTTTCTCTTTTCACGCTGAGGAGAGCGATGAGGCTTACAAAGCATTTGCCGAACAAAGAGATGAGGAAGAACGGGCGTTGGTAGAAGTCGTCATGACGGCTGTCCAGCAGGATCGGGAGAGCAAGAACGGCGACAAGGCTGAAGCGATTACCTCTATGATGATCGGATATGAAATTAAGGACGCTCCTATCCCGATCCAGGAGATTCAGGAAGAAGAGCGGCGCGTGACGATTCAAGGGGCGGTGTTCAACGTCGAATTGAAGGAGCTGCGCAGTGGTCGTCATTTGCTGACCTTCTGTGTGACGGACTACACGGATTCCCTGACTGTAAAAATCTTTTCGCGTGATAAAGAAGATGTAAAAATGCTTGAAGTGCTGAAGGATGGCATGTGGGTGAAGGTGCGAGGCAGCGTGCAGCACGATACGTTCATCCGCGAACTGGTCATGAATGCCAATGACTTGAATCAGATCGAGCAGGTGATTCGCAAAGACAAGGCGGAGCAGAAGCGCGTCGAGCTTCACTGCCATACGCCGATGAGTGCAATGGATGCGGTTGCTTCCGTCAAATCTCTGGTCTCCACCGCTGCGAAATGGGGGCATCCCGCCATCGCGATTACGGACCACGGAGTCGTACAGGCTTTTCCGGAAGCTTATTCGGTAGCCAAGAAAAACAACATCAAATGCATTTTGGGCATGGAAGCATACGTTGTGGAGGATGGCATTGACATCGTCTACAATCTTACGCAAGAAAGCAACCGTCTGATCGATGAACATACCGAATACGTCGTTTTCGATACGGAAACCACGGGTTTGAACGCGGCTGAGCATACCATTATCGAGATTGCTGCCGTCAAAATGAAGGGGTCCGAAATCGTAGACCAATGGACCGAATTGATCGATCCGCAGCTGGAAATCGGGCCGAAGACGACAGAAATTACGGGAATTACCAATGAAATGCTGCGAGGGAAGGAGACGTTGGACGTCGTCCTGCGCAAGTTCAAGGATTTTACCGGAGATGCTGTCCTGGTAGCCCACAATGCCGAGTTTGACAAGGCTTTTATCAATGCCTGCGCCAAACGCATCGGCATGGAGCCATGGAGTAACCCGTTTCTTGATACCCTTCCACTTGCTCGCATGATGTACAAGGGGATGCGCAACTACCGTCTGGGAACGCTGGCGAAAAAGTTCAATGTTGAGCTGGTCAACGCCCACCGTGCCTTGGACGATACGGTCGCTTTGGCTCACGTCTTCCAACAGATGCTCAAGGATATTCGCGAGGCATCGATCCAGTCTCTGGCTGAATTGAACGAAAAGAGCAACGAGGATGCCGATTACAAAAGCAGCCGTCCTTTCCATGCGACGATTCTGGTGCGCAACAAAGAGGGGTTAAAGAACCTCTACAAGCTGGTCAGCCGTTCGCACGTCGAGACCTTCTACCGTTGGCCGCGGATTCAACGCAGTCAGTTGAACAAACACCGGGAAGGGTTGTTGATCGGTACGGCCTGCAAAGAGGGTGAGCTGATGCAGGCTATTCTGCGCGGGAAGTCACCGGAGGAACTCAAAGAGGTCGCCTCCTATTACGATTTCCTGGAGCTGCAGCCTGTTTACCAATACTCGCCCCTTTTGCGCAATGAGGAAATACCTTCTCTGGAGACGATGAAAGGCTATCATCGCATGATCGTGGACCTTGGGAAAGAGCTGGACAAACCTGTGGTTGCTACAGGAGATGTCCATTTTCTCAACCCGGAGGATCACATCTTCCGCGACGTGTTCCTGCTCTCCAAGGGGGATCCGACAGCAGGCAACCAGCCGCCTCTTTTTCTGCATACGACAGACGAGATGCTGGAAGCCTTCTCCTTCCTGGGAGAAGAGACGGCGCATGAGGTAGTAGTCGCCAACACGAACCTCGTAGCGGACATGATCGAAGAGGTAAGCCCGATTCCCGACAAGCTGTATACGCCGATCATCGAGGGTGCGGATGAGGAGTTGCGGCAAATGTGCTACGACAAGGCTACCTCCTTGTATGGAGACCCGCTGCCGGAGATTGTGGAAAAACGTCTGGAAAAAGAATTGAACAGTATCATCAAGCATGGATTCGGGGTTATTTATCTGATTTCGCAGCGCTTGGTGACCAAATCGCTCCAGGACGGCTATCTGGTCGGATCGCGGGGGTCGGTCGGTTCTTCTTTCGTGGCTACCATGTCTGAGATTACCGAGGTAAACCCGCTGCCGCCGCACTATCGCTGCCCGGAGTGCAAGCATAGCGAATTCATTACGGACGGTTCAATCGCTTCGGGGTTTGACCTGCCAGACAAGGATTGTCCATCATGCGGCACACGGCTTGCAAAGGATGGACAGGACATTCCTTTCGAGACGTTCCTGGGCTTCAAAGGGGACAAGGTGCCGGATATTGACTTGAATTTCTCCGGTGATTACCAGCCGCGAGCCCATAAATACACACAGGAGCTGTTCGGAGCCGACTATGTGTACCGTGCGGGAACGATCGGCACTGTGGCCGAAAAAACCGCTTATGGATATGTGCGAAAGTATGCGGATGAGCGGGGTCTTACCCTGCGAAATGCAGAAATTGCCCGTCTTGTGAACGGCTGCACGGGTGTAAAACGAACCACCGGTCAGCATCCCGGCGGCATTATCGTCGTTCCCGATTACATGGAGATTGAAGACTTTTGCCCGATCCAATTCCCGGCAGATGACAATGAATCCGAGTGGCGCACGACGCATTTCGACTTCCATTCGATTCATGACAACCTGCTGAAGCTGGATATTCTCGGACACGACGATCCGACAGTCATTCGGATGCTGCAGGATTTGACGGGGATGGACCCCAAAACCATTCCGCTAGACGACAAAAAAACGATGTCGATCTTCAGTTCCACCGAGGCATTGGGTGTGACGCCGGAACAAATTGGGACCAATATGGGGACGCTCGGAATTCCAGAATTCGGTACAAAATTTGTGCGACAAATGCTGGAGGACACCAAGCCGACAACCTTCGCCGAGCTCGTCCAGATTTCTGGACTGTCTCATGGTACCGACGTTTGGCTGAACAACGCGCAGGAATTGATTCGCAACGGTACGTGCAAACTTCCGGATGTAATCGGTTGCCGCGACGACATCATGGTTTACTTGATCTATAAAGGTCTGGAGCCATCGCGGGCGTTTAAAATCATGGAGTCGGTGCGTAAAGGAAAAGGCGTTCCCGAAGAGGATCAGGAAGAAATGCGCAAAAACAATGTACCGGACTGGTACATCGAGTCCTGCCAACGGATCAAGTACATGTTCCCGAAAGCGCACGCTACCGCTTACGTCATGATGGCTGTGCGGATCGCCTATTTCAAGGTGCATCGTCCTCTGGAGTTCTACGCCACCTACTTCACCGTGCGTGCGGACGACTTCGATATTCCGCTCATGGTCAAAGGCTCTGCGGCGATCCGGCAGAAGATCGAGGAGATCGAGGGCAAGGGACATGACGCCCAACCGAAGGAAAAAGCTCTGCTAACTGTTTTGGAAATGGCGCTGGAAATGGTCGAGCGCGGATTCTCTTTCGCCAACGTGGACCTCTACAGATCGGATGCAACACGATTTTTGATCGAGGGGAATTCCCTGCTGGCACCTTTCAATGCGCTGCCAGGTCTGGGCACCAATGCCGCGCTCAACATTGTGAAAGCAAGAGAAGAAGGCGAATTCCTCTCCAAAGAAGATCTGTTGTCCCGCTCCCGCATCTCGAAGACGATTCTGGAGTACCTAGAAGAGCAGGGAGCATTGCAAGGGCTGCCTGAATCCAATCAGCTTTCCTTGTTCTAAAGCACGCTGTCAGGGTCTGCGTTATCCAAAGGTTGTCAGCGAAGGGCTGTTATGCTATAATTTTTTTGGAAATACTGGTTTTATACGCATGACAGATCGAGAGTGGGGAAACCCACTCTTTCTTTCTGGCTAGACCTCATGCTTCATTTCAAACCTGATAAGGAGGTACTTGCTTGAGCAAGGTAACGGACATTGTCACAGAACTGGTCACGCCCATTGTGAACGAGATGGGGCTGGAACTGGTTGACATCGAGTACAAAAAAGAAGGAAGCAACTGGTTTCTGCGCGTGTTCATCGACAATGAAGTCGGCAATATTGACATCGAAGACTGTGCCCTTGTGAGCGAGAAATTAAGCCAGAAACTTGATGAATCAGACCCGATTCCTACTGCATATTTCCTGGAAGTCTCGTCACCGGGCGCTGAACGTCCGTTGCGCAGCGAAAAGGACTTCAAGAAAGCTGTCGGCCGACATGTTCACATTACGACCAAAGAACCGATAGAAGGAGCTTCTGTCTTCGAAGGCGAACTGGTTTCTTTCGAGGATGGCAAGCTTACAGTCAAGGAAGCGAAAAAAACGTACGTCATTTCCCACGAACAAATAGACACGGCCCGTATGGCAATCGTCTTTTAATAGACAGGGTTGGTGGTAGTAAAGGAGGAGGCAACGAAAGTCATGAACGGCGATTTTATTGAGGCTTTAGAAGCCATTGAGAGAGAGAAAGGCATCTCCAAAGATATACTGATCGAGGCCATTGAAGCAGCTCTTATCTCTGGATACAAAAGAAACTTCAACTCTGCTCAAAACGTGCGAGTTGATGTGAATCGTCATTCTGGACTGGTACGCGTATTCGCGCGTAAGAACGTGGTGGAGGAAGTGCTTGACCCGAGACTGGAGATTTCCCTCGAAGCAGCACAGGAGATCGATCCGAACTTCCGCCTGGAGGACATCGTCGAAATCGAGGTAACTCCACGTGATTTTGGCCGTATCGCTGCGCAGACTGCGAAACAGGTCGTCACACAGCGCATCCGCGAGGCAGAACGCGGCTTGATCTACAGCGAGTTCATCGAGCGCGAAGATGACATCGTTACAGGTGTCGTACAGCGCATGGATGCACGCAATTATTATATTGATCTGGGAAAAGCTGAAGCAGTCATGCCGATCACAGAAAAGATGCCTTCCGAGGACTTCAAGTCACAGGATCGTGTCAAAGCGTACATTATCAAGGTGGAGAAGACCACGAAAGGTCCACAGATCGTCGTATCCCGCACACATCCAGGCCTGTTGAAGCGCCTGTTTGAACTGGAAGTGCCAGAGATTTACGATGGCGTCGTAGAGATCAAGTCCGTGGCTCGTGAAGCTGGAGACCGCTCCAAAATCGCTGTTCATTCCATCAATCCAGACGTAGATCCTGTTGGTGCCTGTGTGGGGCCAAAAGGAATGCGCGTCCAGACGATTGTGACGGAATTGAAAGGTGAGAAAATCGACATCGTGCGTTGGTCCGAAGATCCGTCTGAGTACGTCGCGAATGCACTCAGCCCGGCGAAAGTCCTGCATGTCGAAGTGAATGCCGCAGATAAGGTAACCCGTGTCATCGTCCCTGACTATCAACTGTCTCTGGCGATTGGCAAACGGGGTCAAAACGCCCGCCTGGCTGCCAAATTGACCGGCTGGAAAATCGACATCAAGAGTGAATCCCAAGCAGAACAAGAAGGCATCGTCTATCCGAGAGAGGCAGAAGACGGTGAAGGAGCGGACAACGAATAATCATGAAGCAAAAAAAGATCCCTTTGCGTAAATGCATTGTCTGCCAAGAAATGTTTCCGAAAAAAGAATTGATCCGCGTAGTCCGGACTCCAGCAGAAGAGATTGTCATCGATCTGACTGGCAAGGCTGCGGGGCGCGGTACCTATGTGTGTCGGCAGGATAGCTGCCTGAAACCGGATGCGTTTGCATCGGGAAAATGGAAAAAAGTGCTGGAACGCGCCTTGAACATCACCATTTCTCAAGAGAAGTACGATACCTTTCGTAACCAGTGGATGGAGATGATGGGTCAATGAACCCGAAGGCAGCGCAGCTACTCGGATTGGCAATGCGGGCAAGGAAAATTATTACCGGAGAGGAATTGGTCCTGCAGGCTGTTCGCAGCGGTCAGGCCCGACTGGTGTTGCTCGCGGCTGATGCATCTGGGAATACCGCCAAAAAAGTACAAGACAAATGTTCCTACTACGGTGTTGCATGTGTAACCACGACAGACCGATATTCACTGGGACACGCGATCGGAAAAGATGGGCGAGTAACCGTGGCGGTAACGGATGGGAAGTTGGCGGAAAGCATTCAGCGTCTGCTCACCTAACTTACGAAAGGGTGAAGTTCATTGAAGACACGTGTGTATGAATATGCCAAACAACACAACATGAGCAGTAAGGAAATCCTTAATTTGCTTAAGCGTTTAAATATCGAAGTGGCAAACCATATGAGTATCATGGAAGAAGGGACGATCAAGAAGATCGAGGATCACATGGCGAAGCTGAGAGCAGGGGCCGCAAAATCGGAACCGCGCACAGCGCCAGCATCTGAGACGAAAGCAAAACAAGACGATCAACGACGCCCCAGTGACTCCAGAGGACAACAAGCTCGTTCACAGCAAGCAGGTCAAGGCTCGTCTTCGCAGCCTGCCAAGGCAGATCGTCCAGCAGATCGCGACCGCAACAATGGCAACAGCCAGCGTTCCGATTCGCAACGTCCTCAACAGGGGAAAAATCAGGGGAAGAATCAGGAGAGAAAACCAAACCATATGAGAAGTCAACCCGCAAAACAGACTGACCGCAAGCCACAGACACCGAACCAGCAAAAACCGCAAAACCAGCGGCCTCAAAACCAGAATCGTCCTCAAAATCAGCAGCGGCCGCAAAACCAGAACGCAGAAGCACAAGTTGAAGGCCGCATCGGTGATGAGTTTGAGGATAAAGTGAAGCTTCCTTCCAACGTCGGTTTGGAAAAACGGGAGAAGATCAAGAAGGCTCCCCCGACCAAGAAGACGTTTGAGGAAAATAAAAAGAATCAACCATTCCGCGGCGGAAACAACCGCAACCAAGGACGCAACCGCCATAGCGGACGTGGTCAGCAAACACCTCGTCCCGTATTGGAACCACCTGCAAAGATTACCTTCCAGGACTCGCTTACCGTAAACGAGTTGGCGGTAAAACTGCGCAAGGAACCGGCGGAAATCATTAAAAAGTTGTTTAATTTGGGTATTATGGCAACGATCAACCAGTATTTGGACAGCGATGCCATCCAATTGATTTGTGCAGAATACAATGTCGAGGTCGAAGAAAAAATCGTCATCGACGAAACGAACTTCGAAACGCTGGAAGAAGTGGACGAACCGGACAAACTGCAGGAGCGCCCTCCAGTCGTAACGATCATGGGTCACGTAGACCACGGGAAAACAACGTTGCTGGACGCCATTCGTTCCACGAATGTAGTGGCAGGAGAAGCAGGCGGCATCACGCAGCATATCGGTGCGTATCAAGTTGAGATCAAAGGGAAGAAGATTACCTTCCTGGATACACCTGGTCACGCGGCCTTCACGACAATGCGTGCACGTGGTGCGCAAATCACGGATATTACCATTCTGGTCGTTGCTGCAGACGACGGCGTTAAGCCGCAGACCGTAGAAGCGATCAGCCATGCCAAGGCAGCAGGCGTGCCGATCATCGTGGCGGTCAACAAGGTAGATAAGCCTGAGGCAAATATTGACCGCGTCAAGCAGGAGCTGACCGAGTACGAACTGGTCGCAGAAGAGTGGGGCGGCGACACCATCTTCTCGCCTATTTCTGCAAAACAACGCATCGGCATCGAGGAGCTGCTCGAATACATTTTGCTTGTTTCCGAGGTTCAGGAGCTGAAAGCAAATCCAGACAAACGCGCTCGCGGTACCGTTGTCGAAGCAGAACTGGACAAAGGACGCGGTCCTGTCGCTACCATTCTGGTTCAGCATGGGACATTGCGTGTAGGTGATCCGATCGTTGTCGGTTCCGCACATGGCCGTGTGCGTGCGATGGTCAATGACAAAGGACGCCGTCTGAAAGAAGCGGGTCCGTCCACACCGGTTGAAATCACCGGTCTGAATGACGTACCGCAAGCAGGGGACCAATTCATGGTCTTCGAAGATGAGAAAAAAGCGCGCGCGATTGGTGAAGCCCGTGCATCCAAGCAGCGTGAATCCGAGCGCCGTGAAAACACGCGTGTCTCCCTGGACGACCTGTTCCAACACATTCAGGAAGGCGATATTAAAGAGCTCAACCTGATTGTCAAAGGGGACGTGCAAGGTTCCGTGGAAGCTCTGCGTGGCTCTCTGGAGAAAATCGATGTGAATGGAACGCGTGTGAAAATCATTCATACCGGTGTAGGGGCGATTACAGAATCTGACGTAACACTTGCAAATGCGTCCAATGCAATCGTGATTGGCTTTAACGTGCGTCCAGAGCCAAACGCGCGCAGTATGGCCGAGCAAGAGAAGATCGATATTCGACTGCACCGCGTCATCTATACGGTAATTGAAGAGATTGAGCAAGCCCTGAAAGGGATGCTGGATCCCGTATATAAAGAAAACATCATCGGTCAGGCCGAAATCCGTGAAGTGTTCAAGGTATCCAAGATCGGCAATATTGCCGGATGCTATGTAACGGAAGGAAAACTGAGCCGGGATGCAGGTGCCCGTGTCATTCGCGAGGGTATCGTGATCTACGAAGGCAAGCTCGATACCTTGAAGCGCTTCAAGGACGATGCCAAAGAGGTTGCTGCCGGATACGAATGTGGCTTGACCTTGGAACGATTCCATGACATCAAGGTTGGCGATGTGATCGAAGCATTCGTCATGGTAGAAGTGAAGCAATAATGGTAGCAGGTACGCGGATTGAACTGTTTCTGCCCGCATGCCAAAACTTGAAAGAGAAACGAGCCATCGTCAAAAGTGTGATCGGCAAGCTGCGGAGTCGATTCAACCTCTCCGTAGCAGAGGTGGCTTACCAGGAGCAGTGGCAGCGTACCGTCTTGGGTATCGCTGCCGTTGCTAATGAGGTCTCTTTTTTGCAACAGGAGATTCAGGCTGCGATTCGACTCGTGGAAATCCATCCCGGCGTAGAGTTGATCGCTGCGGATACGGAATACTATGAGTAATGCAGGCGATGGAGGTGAATAGAATGAACAAGACACGCATGAGTCGCGTAGGCGAGGAGATCAAAAAAGAGTTGAGTATTGTCCTGCAGCGAGGATTAAAAGATCCGCGCGTCGGCTTTGTGACCGTTACAGATGTTGAGGTAACCAGTGATTTGCAACTGGCCAAGGTCTTTGTCAGCATCTTTGGGAGCGAGGAAGAGCGCAAGGCTTCTCTCGCCGGACTGCACAAGGCAAAAGGGTATTTGCGCACAGAGATTGGCAAGCGCGTAAAACTGCGCCATATCCCTGACTTTGTTTTCAAGCTGGATGAGTCAATCGACTACGGCAGCAAAATCGAAACGATCCTGCGGGAAATCTCCACTGAAGGGGAAAAACGGGATGAATCATAATCAGGAACAGATTAAGGAAGCGGCACAATTCATGAAGGAACATGACCGCTTCCTGGTTCTTTCTCATGTCAATCCAGATGGCGATGCGACAGGTTCGGCGCTAGGTGTCGCCTTGATTCTGGAAAAACTTGAAAAAACATACATAGTGATCAATGAAGGAGAGACTCCCGAGAAGTTTTCCTTCCTGCCTCGCTTTGAGCTTCTTCGCAATCTATCCCATCAACCGCTTGATGAGACGTTCGGGGCCGTAATCGCCGTCGACTGCGCCGATGAGTCGCGGATGGGCGATGTACGGTCTCTCTTTGCGTCTGACTCCGTACTGCTCAATATCGATCACCACCCGACGAACGACGCTTTCGGCACGCATAACCTGATACGGACGGATGCGGCGGCGACGGCAGAAATCTTGTATGATGTAGCGGTTGAAGCAGGGGTTCCTTTTGACAAGGAACTGGCGTTGTGCATCTATACGGGTCTGTTGACGGACACCGGAGGCTTTCGATACTCGAATACATCCCCGCGTGTGATGGAAATCGCTGCTCAGTTGCTTACCTACGGGGTAAAGCCCGGGGAAGTGGCGGAGCGTTGTCTGGAGGAAATCACGCTGGCGCATGTGAATATTCTTCGCCGCGCTCTTCAGACCCTCACCCTTACGCATCAAAATCAGGTAGCCTCCATCACTGTACAGCCTGTTGATTTTGAAGAAGCGGGGGCGCAGCGAGAGGATGCAGGCGGACTGGTCAACTACTGCCGCAACATTGAAGGAGTCGAGGTAGGCATTACCTTCATAGAGTCCGAACCGGGTGCGGTCAAGGTGAGCATGCGGGCGCGGGATCGAGTGGATGTCGCTGTCATTGCCAAGCAATTTGGAGGCGGCGGACATGCCAAGGCAGCAGGCTGTACGATTCACGGCGAGGTTGCAGAGGTGCAAAAGAGAGTCTGGCAGGCGGTTGGTCAAGCCCTGGGAGTGAAGGATCATGAGTAATGTAAGCGGTGTGTTGGTCGTTGACAAGCCGGCAGGGATGACGTCACATGATTGCGTAGCGAAGATCCGCCGCCTGTACGGCACTCGGAAGGTGGGGCATACAGGTACGCTGGACCCGGAAGTGACAGGGGTGCTCCCGATTTGCCTGGGTCACGCTACCCGGCTTGTCGAATATTTGCAGGAACTGCCCAAGCGCTATGATGTCGTCATGCGAATCGGGTATTCGACCACTACAGAGGACGCTACGGGAGAAATCGTGGAAAAGCAGGAAGTGGATACCGCTTCGATTACCGAAGAGCGAATCAAAGCGATTTTTCAGCAGTTTTTGGGAGAAATCGAGCAGGTCCCACCTATGTTCTCTGCGGTAAAGGTCAACGGAAAGCGGCTGTACGACCTGGCCAGGGAAGGAACTGTCGTGGAGCGGCAGGCGCGCAAGGTCACAATCTACGAACTGGTCTTGCACGAGGTTCGCGTGGAGGAGGAGATGGTAGACGTTCGTTTTACCTGTACCTGCTCGAAAGGGTCTTACATGCGCACGTTATGTGTTGACCTTGGTCGTGCTCTGGGGTATCCTGCCCATATGAAGCTGTTGCGGCGAATCAAAAGCGGCCCTTTTACAGAGCAGGATGCGATTCCGCTCGCAGCATTGGAAGAATTGGCAGCACATGGAGGAGATATTTCCCAACCGTTGCTCTCCATCCGCGAAGCAGTCTCTTTCCTTCCCTTTGTCCAGGTGAAACCAGAACGGGTCAAAGCCGTTTTGAACGGACTCCCGACAGGATTGCCGGGTGTGGATGCCAAGGAAGGAAGCTTGATTTGCCTGTTTTCCGGCGAGCAGCTGCTCGGGATTCATCGCGTATGCCGAGGGGATAAGGGCCTCTATGCCAAAGCCGAAAAAGTCTTTCCTTCCGAGGTGTAACTGTGAAAACCATTTCCCTGTCATATCCATTACCCCATGACTTCCATGAGCAAAATCCTTCCGCGATCGCCTTAGGATATTTTGACGGAGTCCATCTCGGCCATCGCAGAGTGATCCAGAAGGCTATTGACATCGCAAAGGCGAATGGCTGGCAAAGCACGGTCCTGACGTTTGATCCCCATCCGCGGGAAGTGCTGGGACAAAGCGGCTACAACCACTATTTGACTCCTTTGCCGGACAAGCTGGAGCAATTTGAAAAAATGGGCGTAGACACCACATACGTCATGCAGTTTGACATTTCGTTCGCCGCCGTATATCCCGAGGATTTCATTGACGAGTGCCTGCTGCCGCTCTCTTGCCGCCACGTAGTCGTCGGATTTGACTACACATTTGGACATCGGGGCATGGGGACAGCGCAGACCTTGCAAGAGATGAGCCGGGGCCGGTATGGCGTTGACATTGTCGGGCCGGTCAACCGCTTGGGAGAAAAGGTGAGCAGCACGGTCATTCGCGAATACCTGCACCATGGCGATGTGGAGCAGGCCCGTCACTTGCTGGGACGTCCTTACAAAGTGCGGGGGACCGTCGTGCATGGCGACAAGCGGGGGCGCACGATTGGCTTTCCGACCGCCAACGTAGCGGCACTGCGGCCCTACCTCATCGGCAAAAACGGAGTCTATGGCGTTCGCTTTACCGTAGATCAGCAAACGTATTTCGGAGTGATGAACGTCGGGATCAAGCCAACCTTTGAGTTGGAGAAGAAAGAAAAATCGCTAGAAGTGCACATTTTTGACTTCTCCCGGGAGATTTATGGCGAAGAAGTAGAAATCGAGTTTCTCTTCTACATCCGCGAAGAGCAAAAATTCGCCGGGGTTGATGCTTTGATTGCACAAATTCAAAAAGACGTGGCTACCGCAAAGAAAAGGTTCTCTGAACCCTACTAGCTGCCGATTACGCTTTGCATTCCAGAAATCGATATGATATAATTCATAACGTTGTACAGATAACCACAGCTTGGCTGTCCGATTCTCACCGACGGCAGACTCGGCTGACTGGTATACAAAACAAGGAGGTGAGTCTAGATGGCATTGACTCAAGAACGTAAAACTCAACTGATTGAAGAGTTCCGTACTCACGAGAACGACACCGGTTCGCCGGAAGTGCAAATCGCTATCTTGACCGAAAACATTAACAACCTGAACGGACATCTGCGTACACACAAGAAAGACCATCACAGCCGTCGCGGTCTGTTGAAAATGGTAGGTCAACGTCGTAACCTGTTGACATACTTGAGAGAAACAGATGTTCAACGTTACCGTTCTGTGGTAGACCGTCTGGGTCTGCGCCGCTAAGGTACGTCTTGCAAAAATCTGGTCTTCCCGCTTTTTCCTACGTTGGGGGCTCGCTGCCGAGTGCGGCGGGCCATCCAACCTATACATGGACGTATACAGGGCTGCACCCTTCGTACGAGCTTCAAATTGAAGCTTTTTTTATTTCCACGAAAGGCTGCCAATGGTATCCATTTAATTTTACTTGCGGCAGGAAATAATACATACAGGTAGAAAACAAAGTGTAGAACTGCACATTGTCGTGAAGGAGGACTGCTAGCAACATGGAGCAACAATACCGTACATATGATTTTGAACTGGCAGGCCGCAAACTGACGCTGGAATTTGGCAAAATGGCCAAACAGGCTCAGGGCTCGGTACTGGTTCGGTACGGCGATACGGCAATTCTGTCTGCGGTGACGGTCTCGAAGGAACCCAAAGCTCTTGATTTCTTCCCGCTCACTGTCAACTATGAGGAGCGTCTCTACGCAGTCGGGAAAATCCCCGGCGGCTTTATCAAAAGAGAAGGACGTCCAAGTGAAAAAGCGATTCTCGCCAGCCGCTTGATCGACCGTCCTGTACGCCCGCTTTTTGCAGAGGGATTCCGTAACGATGTACAAATCGTCAACACTGTCTTGTCTGTCGATCAGGATTGTTCGCCAGAAATCGCCGCGATGATCGGGACATCCGCAGCGTTGTGCGTCTCAGAAATTCCTTTTGAAGGTCCGATCGCCGGTGTGATCGTGGGACGCGTAGATGGTCAATTTATTATCAACCCGACTGTCGAGCAAGCGGAGAAGAGCGATATTCACCTTGTCGTGGCAGGTACCCACAGTGCCATCAACATGGTAGAAGCATCTGCCAACCAGGTGCCGGAAGCGATTATGCTCGAAGCGATCATGACAGGGCATGAAGTGATCAGGCAGCTGATTGAATTCCAAAATATGATCGTGGCAGAGATCGGCAAAGAAAAAATGCAAGTCATTCTGCACGAGGTAGATCCACAAGTCGACCAAGCGGTGCGCGCCGTCGCTGAAGCTCGGTTGAAGGAAGCTGTGCGCATCGAAGAAAAACAAGCACGCTACGATGCCATTGATCAGATCAAGGCAGAGACGCTGGAGCACTTCGCAGCGCAAGACCCGGAAGCCTTTGCAGAACAGGAAAAAATGATTTCCGAAGTGCTGGGCAATATCGTCAAGGATGAAGTACGCCGTCTGATTACGGATGAAAAAGTTCGCCCGGATGGACGAGCATTGGATGAAATCCGCCCGCTTTCCAGCGAAGTCGGCATCTTGGCCCGTACACATGGCTCAGCTATGTTTACTCGCGGACAGACGCAAGCGCTTAGCGTTTGTACATTGGGTGCTTTGGGCGACGTCCAAATTCTGGATGGATTGGGTCTGGAAGAATCCAAACGCTTCATGCATCACTACAATTTCCCGCCGTACAGCGTAGGGGAAGCACGACCACTTCGACCTCCTGGAAGACGTGAAATCGGCCATGGTGCCTTGGGTGAGCGGGCGATTGAACCGATCATTCCAAGTGAGACAGAGTTCCCGTACACCATTCGTCTGGTGTCCGAAGTGATTGAGTCCAATGGTTCCACGTCGCAGGCATCGATCTGCGCCAGCGTTCTTGCATTGATGGACGCAGGTGTGCCGATTAAAGCACCTGTAGCTGGTATCGCGATGGGCTTGATCATGGGAAAAGACGGAGACACCTTCTCCATTCTTACGGACATCCAGGGCATGGAAGACCACCTGGGAGATATGGACTTCAAGGTAGCCGGGACAGAAGCTGGTGTAACCGCAATCCAGATGGATATCAAGATCTCCGGGATTAATCGTGAAATCCTGCAAATGGCGTTGGAGCAAGCGCGCATTGGACGTCTGCACATTCTCGAGCACATGATGAGCACGATCTCCGAACCGCGCAAAGAACTGTCTCCATTCGCGCCTAAAATTATGACAATGACGATCAATCCGGAAAAAATCCGCGATGTCATTGGTCCTCAAGGTCGCGTAATCAACAAGATCATCGAGGAAACCGGCGTGAAGATCGACATCGAGCAGGATGGACGCGTCTTTATTGCCTCCATAAACCACGAGGCAAACATGCGTGCGAAACAAATCATTGAAGATCTTGTTCGCGAAGTGGCTGTTGGCCAGACGTATCTGGGCACGGTCAAGCGCGTCGAGAAATACGGTGCATTCGTAGAACTGTTTGCCGGCAAGGAAGGCTTGTGCCACATCTCTCAATTGGCGGAGGAGCGCGTAGCCAAGACTGAGGATGTAGTCGCAGTAGGTGATAAGATCGAAGTGAAGGTTACGGAAATTGACGACCAAGGTCGTGTCAATCTTTCCCGCAAGGCTGTGCTCAAAGAGCAGGCAGCAGCCAAACAGGAAGCGCCCGCGCAAGCTGAATAATAGTCCTACCCAAAAGGCTTCGTCACTCGAAGAACACTTCGCGTACGGAAGCTTTTTCTTTTTTCGTCTAACTTTCTTCTCACATACATAAAGTGGACAAAGAGAGACTTGTACGTTTTGGAGGAGGAAAGGGTCCTATGACGAAAGGCAAGAGGAGGCTGTGGTTCGCGATCGGGATCGCGGTGCTGGTGACATTCCTGATGAATGGACAGTCGATATCCCGTTATGTCGATGCGGTAAAAGGGAAGGAAGCTGTCTTCGCAACCGCCGCTGGGGACGAGAGGGAACAATTGCGCCAGAAGATCGAAACGTGGAAAGCGGGACGGGAAGAAGCGCCGGTAGATGCAAAGGTTGACCCCACATGGAAAGCGGTACCCGGCTATAATGGACTGGTGGTAGATGTAGACGCGTCCATCGAGAAAATGCTGGCTTCCAAGCAAGCAGGTCCCGAATGGCTTGTATTCAAAGAAGTAGAACCGGCTGTTGATCTCAAGCAACTGGGAGCTCATCCGGTCTATCGGGGCAATCCCAAAAAGCCTGCCATTTCTTTTATGATCAACGTGGCATGGGGGAACGAGTACCTGGATTCCATGCTGGACACGCTCGACAAGCACCAGGTCAAAACAACCTTCTTTTTCGATGGCTCCTGGGTCAAAAAATATCCGGAGGAAGCCAAGAAAATCGCTCAGCGCGGCCATGAAATCGGCAATCACGCCTATTCCCATCCCGATATGAAGTATCTGGGGGTCGAAAGAATCCATCAGGAAATCCGGCGCACGCAGGAAGTGATCGAAAATACAGTCGGGATCAAGCCCAGCCTCTTCGCCCCTCCATCCGGATCATTCAATCAGCGTGTCGTGGATATTGCTCGCTCTTCCTATGACATGCAGACGATCATGTGGACTGCAGACACAGTCGATTGGAAAAAACCGTCCCCTTCGTGGGTTATCCAAAGAATCAGCAAACGAATGGAAAATGGCGTGCTTGTTCTGATGCACCCGACTGCTGCATCGGAGGCAAGCCTGGACCAATTGCTTACACTCGCCAAGCAAAAAGGGCTTGTACCAACCACCGTATCAGAGGTCATCTCCAGCAGCCGTCTGCCCAAACAGTCCTGAAGCATGCTCCTTTGTTGTGGTGAGACTGGAAGTTTGCTATAGTTAGACGTGTTTACGGCTACAGATCTGCCTATGAGGATCGAAGACGATAAGATTCGCCAAGGAGGATTTTTGTGATACAACGCCATACTTGTGAAAACGGTCTGAGAATCGTGACGGAGAAAATCCCGTCTGTTCGCTCTGTTGCCATCGGTATCTGGGTGGGGACCGGTTCGAAATATGAGAATGAACAAAATAACGGAATTTCCCATTTTCTGGAACACATGTTTTTCAAAGGCACCGCTACACGCTCCGCGAAAGAGATTGCGGAGACGTTCGATGAGATCGGCGGAAACGTGAATGCGTTTACTTCCAAAGAGTACACCTGCTACTATGCCCGTGTGCTCGATCAGCACGCTCCAATAGCTCTGGATGTGCTGGCCGATATGTTTTTTGAATCCGTTTTTGATCCTGAAGAACTGGAAAAGGAAAAAAATGTCGTCATCGAAGAGATCAGCATGTATGAGGATACGCCTGACGACCTGGTACACGATCTGATCAGTCGCGCCAGCTTCGGCCAGCATCCGCTCGGCTACTCCATCCTGGGGACGGAGGATGTCCTGCGCAGCCTCAAGAGGGACGATCTTGTCCAATACATTGAGGAGCATTATCTGCCGGGGAATACCGTGATCACGGTAGCAGGAAATTTTGATGACGCGTTAATTGAGGAGATCAAAACGCGTTTTTCCGGATTTTCGCGCAAGGGCAGTGATATCAGCCTGACCAAGCCTCCGTTTTCCGGCGGCATCATCGGCCATAAAAAAGCAACCGAGCAGGCCCATCTGTGCATCTCCCTTCCTGGATTCCAGGTTGGGCACGAGAATACCTACTCATTGATCCTGCTGAACAATGTCCTCGGAGGAAGCATGAGTTCTAGACTGTTCCAAGAAATTCGCGAAGAGCGGGGATTGGCTTATTCGGTCTATTCATATCATTCTTCCTACAAAGAGACTGGCTCGTTTACGATTTATTCGGGAACGGCTCCTGAACACGTCGGGCAGGTATTTGACATCGTCACCAACATTTTGCAGGACGTGACTGTCCACGGCATTACGGATAAGGAACTCAACAAAGGAAAAGAACAGCTGAAAGGAAGCCTGATGCTCAGCCTGGAAAGCACCAGCAGCCGAATGAGCCGTCTGGGCAAGAACGAATTGCTGCTCTCCCGACACCTCAGTCTCGATGAAATCATCGCGAAAATTGACCGTGTCTCCCATGAATCGGTCATGGCGGTAGCCCAAGAGCTGTTCCGCAGCAAGATGGCGCTCGCAATGGTAAGCCCCTTGGAGGACTTCCCGAAAAATGTGAAAAGCGATGTGCTCGTATCTAGTTGAAAAATCCGGCATAGGCCGGATTTTTTTGCGTATATCAACAGTAAATCACGTGGACAAAGGGAGTGCGTCTATGCGCTTGAGCGAATTGGGTGGCAAGGAGATCATCGGGCTGGATACCGGTGAGAGGATGGGTGTGATTGGCGACTCTGATCTGGTCATCGATCCGCAAAACGGAGCGATTGAATCCATTTTGTTGTCTGGAGGCGGCTTTTTGGGTTTGGGCAAGAAAAGGGAGGACATTGTGATTCCGTGGAGCTCCATCATCAAGATTGGGCCGGACATGATCATCATCCAGCTGAAGCCGTTGGAGAATCAAACGGTTCAAAAGTAGACTCAGTGTCACCGAACCAAGGGCGAGAGAATAGGATGGAGGTAGACTACAACGTTTCGCGACTTACGTTTCGTACGGAAAAACCCTTGCGTTTCAATCAAGATGCAGTAAAATGTGTGGAAAGGGGAACGCAGCATGCTAACGGGCATACATGTTGCCTTCATCGGCGGCGACGCGCGCCAGTTGGAAGTGATTAAACGCTGCATTCAACTGGATGCGATGGTGACGTTGATTGGCTTCGACAACCTGGAAAGCAATTTCACAGGGGCAACGAAGAGACCATTAACATGCGATGTGTTGAAAGACGCGGATGCCCTCATCCTACCCATTGTCGGAACTGATGACTCTGGTTATGTAGAAAGCATCTTTTGCTCCAAACAACTAAAGCTGCAAGAAGAGCATGTTGCAAGCCTGCCAAAGCACTGTGTGGTATACACGGGGATGGCCAAACCATACCTGCGCGGACTGTTGGAGCCAAAAAACATTCCGTTGGTAGAATTGCTGGATCGTGATGATGTAGCCATCTACAACTCCATCCCAACTGTAGAGGGAGCTTTGATGATGGCGATCCAAAACACGGATATAACCATTCACGGTTCGAACAGCATGGTATTGGGATTGGGCCGTACCGGGTTATCCATGGCTCGGGCCTTACATGCACTTGGAGCCCGTGTCAAAGTTGGAGCAAGGCGTCAGGAACACTTGGCGCGCATTTATGAGATGGGATTGACTCCCTTCCATATAGGCGAAGTAAGGCAGCACGTGACGAATGTTGATTTTATCTTCAATACGGTCCCGCAATTAATCCTGACAGCAGAAGTAATCGCTCAAATGCCGCAGTCGGCGTTTATCCTCGATCTCGCTTCCAAACCGGGTGGCACAGATTTTCGCTACGCCGAAAGACGGGGGATCAAGGCACTGCTCGCACCTGGACTGCCCGGAATCGTTGCACCAAAAACCGCAGGACAAATCATGGCCCAGACCTTGTCGCGTCTGATTGCGGAGCAAACGAGATCCAGGGGGAATCAGCATGGGTAAACTTCAAGGAAAAACCATTGGATTCGGGCTATCCGGCTCACACTGCACATTTGAAGAGACGATGCCGCAAATCCAACGATTTGTGGATGAAGGGGCAAGAGTCATTCCTATCGTCTCCAACACGGTTATGACAACGGATACTCGCTTTGGCACATCGCAAAGCTGGCAACAGCAAATCAAGGAGATCACGGGCGAGGAACTGATTTCTACGATTCCTCAAGCCGAGCCTCTAGGGCCGTCCAAACTCCTCGACGTCATGCTGATTGCGCCCTGCACGGGAAGTACGACCAGCCGATTGGCCAATGCGATTACAGACAGTCCAGTACTGATGGCAGCGAAAGCGACGATGCGCAACCTGCGACCGCTGGTTGTCGCCATATCCACCAACGATGGACTGGGATTAAATGCAGCCAATATTGCCAAGCTGTTGGCAGCCAAAAATATCTACTTCGTCCCGTTCGGGCAAGATGCTCCGGACAAAAAGCCGAACTCACTGGTAGCACGCATGGACCTGCTCGTGGAGACGTGCATAGCTGCTATGGAAGGGCGACAATTGCAGCCCCTGCTTATCGAGAGATTCAACTACTAAAAACACTAGAGAAAAACCAATTGACTTGTTTTTCGCGATTAGGAGGAGAGTAAGAGATGGCGAACCAACTGACTTATAATGTTGCCGTCGTGGGCGCAACGGGTGCAGTCGGACAACAAATGATTCGAATTCTGGAAGAACGCAATTTTCCGATTAAACAATTGAAGCTGCTTGCATCCGGACGGTCTGCCGGCAAGACTGTCATGTTCAAGGGGCAAGAAGTGGTTCTGGAAGAAGCGACTCCGGAAAGTTTCGCTGGTATTGATTACGCCCTGTTCAGCGCAGGCGGTTCGGTCAGCAAGGAGCTGGCTCATCACGCTGTGCGCCATGGTGCCGTAGTCATCGACAATACCAGTGCCTTCCGCATGGATCCTGAAGTGCCATTGGTTGTTCCAGAAGTAAACATGGATGCTGCCCTGGCGCACAATGGGATTATTGCGAACCCCAACTGCTCCACCATTCAGATGGTAGCCGCTCTGAAACCCTTGTATGATCGTTATGGAATAGATCGGATTATTGTGTCCACCTACCAAGCAGTATCGGGTGCTGGTCAGTCGGCCATCAACGAACTGCTTACGCAAAGCCGTGAAGTGCTGGATGGCAAGGAGCCGACATGTGAAGTTCTGCCGGTCGGAAAGCTTCCTGTACACCATCAGATTGCATTTAACGCCATTCCGCAAATCGATGTGTTTACGGAAAATGGATTTACTTACGAAGAGATGAAAATGATTAATGAAACGAAAAAAATCTTCGCAGATGATCAGGTCCATGTTTCCGCAACCTGCGTACGTATTCCAGTTGTATATGGACACAGTGAATCAGTCTACGTAGAGCTGAAGAACGATTACGATTTGGCTGAAGTCAAATCCCTCCTGGAAAAAGCCCCAGGCATCGTACTTGTAGATGTACCAGAAGAGCAACAATATCCGCTCGCTACTGATGCGACAGGGAAGCTTGATGTCTTTGTCGGTCGTGTGCGACGTGACCTCCATCATCCTCGCGGCCTGCATATGTGGATCGTTTCAGACAACCTGCTGAAAGGTGCTGCTTGGAATACGGTGCAAATCGCTGAGGAACTCATCAAAGCAAGAGCATAGGGGAGAGGTTTGTGAAGATTCTCGTCCAGAAGTTCGGTGGTTCTTCCTTGACGACGGAGGATTGCCGAATGAGGGCAATCTACCATATAGAAAAGGCGATAGACGAGGGATATTCCCTCGTCGTGGTCGTCTCGGCGATGGGACGCAAGGGCGATCCCTACGCTACGGATACACTTTTGCAGCTCATTCGAAGCAACGGAAATACACTGCCAAGCAGAGAAATGGATTTGCTCTTGCACACGGGCGAAATCATTTCCGCAACAGTGATGTGCAGCATGCTGCATGCGCGTGGGATAAAAGCGAAGATATTAACTGGGGGCCAGGCGAATATCGTAACCAGCGATGATTTTACCCAGGCTCAGATTAACCATATCGACCCTGCACGAATGATCAAGGAGCTGCAGGAAGGGAATGTACTCATCGTACCTGGTTTTCAGGGACGCACAGAAGATTGGGAGATTACGACCTTGGGGCGCGGGGGCAGCGATACGACAGCGACCGCGCTCGGGGTGGCACTGGAAGCCGAAATGGTGGACATTTTTACGGATGTAGAAGGAATTATGACGGCAGATCCTCGGATCGTGGAGGAAGCGCAACCCCTGACCACCGTTACCTATACGGAGATTTGCAATATGGCGCATCTGGGTGCCAAAGTCATTCATCCGCGCGCTGTAGAGATTGCGATGCAGGCGAACGTACCAATTCGTGTACGCTCGACGTTTTCGGACGATCCCGGTACATTGGTCACAACGATGCTGGAGATCGGCAAGTTGGGGTATGCGGTGAATGATCGGGTCGTAATGGGAATCGCGCATGTACCCAACATTACACAGATTAAAGTTGCCAATAAAGAGGGACAGTACGATACACAGCTCCAGGTCTTCAAGACGATGGCGACACACAACATCAGTGTTGATTTTATAAACGTAAATCCGTTGGGAGTCGCCTACACGGTCCATGACGAATTAGGAGAGAAAGCGGCACGATTGTTGACAGAGATGGGCTATGAGCCACAACTGCTGCCATGCTGTGCAAAGGTTTCTGTGATTGGTGCCGGAATGACGGGTGTACCGGGAGTAATGGCTCAAATCGTTGAGGCTTTGACTCATGAAGATATTCAGATTTTGCAGTCGGCAGATTCGCATACGACCATCTGGGTACTCGTACATGAGGCAGATATGGTAAGGGCTGTCCGTGCTTTGCATCAACAATTCCATCTGCATCAACATCATGTGTAGGTTTCCATTCTGACCATTGATAGAGGAGTTGGATAGGCAGTGGCACGTTTTGGCCGACTGGTTACCGCGATGGTAACGCCATTTAATGATCAAAACCAGGTTGATTATGAGAAAACCGAACGTCTGATCGATCATTTGCTGGAGACAGGGAGCGAAGGTATTGTCGTGAGCGGCACGACGGGGGAATCCCCCACCCTGTCACAGAAAGAAAAGCTGGATCTCTTCAAACATGTAGTCAGCTATGCTAAAGGCAAATGCCACATTATCGCCGGCACTGGAAGCAACAATACGCAGGCGAGTGTGGAATTCACGAAAGAAGCGCAAAGCTTGGGCGTGGATGGGATTATGCTGGTAGCGCCCTATTACAGCCGCCCCTCCCAAGAAGGGCTGTATGCTCATTTTCACGCAATCGCCTCTGCCACAGAGCTGCCCGTCATGCTGTACAATGTACCCGGCCGCTCCGCTGTCAACATGACGGCTGAGACCACGCTGCGGCTGGCGCAGCTTCCCAATGTCGTATGCATGAAAGAAGCGTCCGGCAATCTGAGTCAGATCGCAGCTATCATCGAGCATGCGCCAGAGGGGTTTGAAGTATACAGCGGCGATGACAGCCTGACACTGCCGGTTCTGTCGATCGGAGGCGTAGGGATTGTCAGTGTTGCCAGTCATATCGCAGGACGTCAAATGAAGGAAATGGTCAACGCCTTTTTTGACGGCAACCTGAAGGAAGCGGCAAGCCTTCATCGCAAGCTGATGCCAATCTTCGAAGGTTTGTTTGCCTACCCGAGCCCGGGACCGACCAAGGAAGCCTTGAACCAATTGGGGATAGATGTGGGTGGAGTACGACTGCCGTTGGTCGAGCTGAACGAAGAGGAAAAAGCGTTCGTTCAGTCCCTGCTTGCCCACTTAGCCTAGAATCCATAATTGCAGCAAGAGCCATTCTTCGTGAATGGCTCTTTTTTCTTGTGTTCACGTTTTCACTTCGGGTATAATGAAAACAAGTGATTTGGGGCGGTTATTTTTGAGTGTACAATGACAACTAAATATAGGAGGTTACAAGTTTTGGCAAAGTCGAATCACTCTGTTCTCATTTTCGCCCTGGGCGGAGTCGGCGAAATTGGGAAGAATATGTACGTGGTACAATGCGATGATGACATCGTAGTAATTGATGCTGGATTGAAATTCCCGGAAGAAGAGATGCTGGGAATTGACATGGTGATTCCAGACATCACTTACTTGGAGGAAAATCGCGATAAGGTTCGGGGGATCATCATTACGCATGGGCATGAGGACCACATCGGTGGGTTGAGCTATTTCTTGAAGCACCTCAATGTACCAGTCTATGCAACCAAGCTTACCCTCGGACTGATTGATGCAAAATTGAAGGAAGCGGGCATATTAAACGATACGAAGCGCGTATTGATCAACAGTGATTCGGAGATCGTCCTCGGAAGCATGAAGGCTACCTTTTTTCGGGTAAACCACAGTATTCCTGACTGTGTCGGCGTATGCCTGGAGACACCTGAAGGGTACATTGTTCATACGGGAGATTTCAAATTTGATCAGACGCCGATCAACAACCAGACGGCAGATTTGGCCAAAATGGCGATGATCGGCGAGCGCGGCGTCTTGTGCTTGCTCTCGGACAGTACCAATGCGGAGCGTCCTGGCTTTACAGGCTCAGAACGTTCGGTTGGAATTGCCATTAAAGATGTGTTCAGCAAATCCACAGGCCGCATCGTCGTATCCACTTTTGCATCCAACGTGCACCGGATCCAGCAAGTCGTGGATGCTGCTGTGCAATTTAACCGAAAACTGACCGTTGTCGGCAGAAGCATGCAAAATGTGATCAATATCAGCCGTGATCTGGGCTATCTTTTTGTGCCGGACGGTTTGATTGTGGATACGGATGAAATTAACAAATTGCCTGCCGAGCAGGTAGTGATTCTGTCTACTGGAAGCCAGGGAGAGCCGATGTCGGCGCTCACTCGCATGGCCCGATCCGCCCATCGGAAAATCGATATTCTTCCAGGAGACACCGTGATTATCGCCGCTACCCCAATTCCTGGGAATGAAAAGTACGTAGCGCGCACGATTGACCAGCTTTCCCGCATTGGAGCCGAGGTGATTTACGGCGGCCATGGACCAAACGGAACCGTCCACGTATCCGGTCATGGCAGCCAAGAAGATCTTCGTCTGATGCTCAATCTCATGAAACCCAAATTCTTCATCCCGATTCATGGAGAATATCGCATGCTGAAAAGCCACTCGATTCTTGCGGAACAGGTCGGAATTCCAGCGGAGAACATTTTCTTGCTGGACAATGGCGACACTGTCGAAATTTCCGGTGGCAACGCCCGTTACGGCGGCAAGGTTCACGCAGGCATCGTGCTGATCGATGGATTAGGTGTCGGAGATGTGGGAAATATTGTATTGCGAGACCGCAAATTACTCTCTCAAGATGGTATTCTGGTAGTTGTCGTTACGCTCAGCAAACAAAACGGTACGATTTTGTCCGGTCCCGACATCATTTCCCGCGGCTTCGTGTATGTACGTGAGTCCGAAGAATTGCTGGACGAGGCTAATCGCATCGTCACCCAAACACTTGTGAAATGCATGGAAGAAAATGTAAATGAGTGGTCGTCCTTGAAAAACAATGTGAAGGAAGTATTAGGCCGCTTTCTGTTCGAACAGACGCGCCGCCGCCCGATGATTCTTCCGATTATCATGGAAGTGTAGCTCATTTTATGTGCAGACAAGCAAGAGATCCTTGTTCCAAAAGGATGCTCTTGCTTGTTTTTGTTTGGGCAAATCCGCAGGCAGGTTACCTGCCATCTGTGCATCTTTTTCCCTTTGCCTATCCATACTAACGAGGAAAGTGAGGGAGGATGATTATGTCAAATCGCGGACTCACCGATTATTTGAATCGGCCACCTTTTGCAAGCAACGCAAATGTTAATGCCAACCTGCGAGCTTCGGCTTCGAGGGAGGAACAGGAGCCTGGAGAGGTGCCGCCTGGGGAACCTGCGGCTGCGCCGAATGCTCCGGACGATTCCAAGAAAAAATTGCTTGATTCCATTACACAACTGGGGCAAACCAATGTCCCTCAGCTGGAGAGCAACATCTACTGCATGAGCATTATTGGGCAGGTAGAGGGGCATATCCAACTGCCGCCGCAAAACAAGACGACCAAGTACGAGCATCTGATCCCGCAATTGGTCGCAGCCGAACAGAACAGCAAGATTGAAGGCGTGCTGGTCATCCTGAATACTGTTGGCGGAGACGTGGAAGCGGGACTCGCGATCGCGGAAATGGTCGCTTCGCTTTCCAAACCGGTGGTCACTTTGGTGCTGGGTGGCGGACATAGCATCGGCGTACCGATCGCAGTAGCAGGAGATTACGCCTTCATTGCCGAAACGGCTACCATGACGATTCACCCGATTCGTCTGACGGGGTTGGTCATCAGCGTTCCGCAAACTTTTGAATACCTGGACAAGATGCAGGAGCGCGTCGTCAGCTTCATCGCACGCCACTCCAAAATCAGCGAGCAGCAATTCCGTGACCTGATGCTTCGTACGGGAGAATTGACACGCGATATCGGAACCAATGTGATCGGCGCTGATGCCGTGAAGTACGGTCTGATCGATGAAGTCGGGGGACTCGGCAAGGCCTTGAAAAAATTGAATGAGCTGATCGAAAAGAATCGCACCGAAGAGAAGGTGTTGCAATGATTTTGCATTCGGTCGTACCGATGGAGACGGTCTTCGCCAACATGGATCAGGTGGAAAAGCAAGAACTGAAGGAAGTTACGATCGGCCACATGACCATGCTGGTGGAACCGACTGGCCCCTTTGAAGGAAAGATCGTCCGGATGATCAGTCCGCTGCCGCAGGACTATCTCAATCCCCGATGCGCTCCCGGCCAGACGATTGCTTTTCATCCGAACGGTTTCACCTAAGAAGTCCTGTATTTCTATGAATTTCCTGTGTTATACTGATGATGTGCGAACAGCAGCCGAACAGCAGCCGGCTGCCTTTTTACAATCTCAAGCAATATTTTGAAGAAAACAAAAAGGAGGCATGCCAGTGAGTAAAAGAGGAAAAAAACAATCAAGTGCGGCATTGGCCTCGGTTGTCAAAATAGAGCTGCTGGGACTCGTCATCATCGTGTTGTCACTCATAGGACTTCTGGAAAGCGGCTTTTTGGGAAAAAACGTCCTGGCGTTTCTCTTCCGCTTTTTCGCGGGCTCCTGGGATTTTACGATTCCTGTCTTTTTGATCGGAATGGCGCTCTACATGATGTTTACCCGCCAGAAGCCGCAGTTGAACTTCCGGGTCCTGGGTATACTCTTCATCGCGCTTGCGGTCTTTACATGGGATCATTTGATTCTCTACAAGCAGATCACGGCTGACGGCAAATTTGCGGACCAGAGCATCCTGCGAGTCACCTGGGACAGGCTCTGGCTGGATCATAGCCAACGGGTATCGACCACAGGAGTTGGCGGCGGGATGCTCGGAGCGATCGTGTTTGCGATCAGCAATGGACTGGTTGGGACGATTGGAACAGGAATCATCATCGTGTTTCTCTTCCTGGTCGGCCTCATGCTGTTGTTCAATCTCTCCTACGTGGACATTCTGATGTTCTTGCGTGACAAGGCAGCCCGAATGTACGGCAAAGCCAAGGATACTGTCAAGGAGTCCGTCCATTTAATGCAGGAGGAGAACGAGAAGAGAAAGCAAGAGGCAAAGGCGGCCAAGCAAGAGCAAATGGCCGAAAAGCAAGCGGAGCAAACTCTGCCGCCTGATGGCTCATCCGAGCTGGCTAGTGCCCGGGAACATACCACTCCACTGGATGCCGAGCCTCACACTGATACACCGATCAAGCCAGTCATCCACGATTTTACGGACAAATTGCAAGCACCAGATGAGCGGACAACTGCGCCGCCTCAGAGCAGCAAAGCTGTCTCCAATACGGAACAGGAAATTACTTTTACGCTGGAAGGCGACGAAGAAATATTCGGGACGCTGGAGCATGACGCGGCATCTGCCAACACAATACCGTATGAATTGCCCGGTTTACATATGCTGTCAAGACCGCGTCCGACCGGTTCAGCCAAAGATGTCGACCATACCTCCAATGCTGCCAAACTCGTGCAAACGTTGAAAAGCTTCGGAGTGAATGCCACCGTATCAGAGGTGCACCGCGGTCCCGCAGTCACGCGTTATGAGGTTCAGCCTGCCACAGGTGTAAAAGTGAGCAGAATCGTCAGTCTGACCGACGATTTGGCTTTGGCGCTGGCAGCCAAGGACATCCGTATTGAAGCGCCGATTCCGGGGAAATCGGCAATAGGCATCGAGGTTCCCAATTCCGAGGTAGCGGTTGTATCGCTGCGGGAGGTACTGGAATCCCCCCAATACCAGGACGCGCCTGGAAAGCTGACAGTAGCGCTGGGCCGGGATATTTCAGGAGAGCCGATCGTGGCCGACCTGACCAAAATGCCCCACTTGCTCGTCGCAGGTGCTACCGGCAGCGGAAAATCCGTCTGCATTAATGGTCTAATCATGAGTATTCTTTTCAAGGCAAAGCCGGATGAGGTCAAGCTGATGATGGTAGACCCGAAAATGGTGGAGCTGAATGTCTACAACGGCATTCCCCATCTGCTTGCCCCGGTGGTTACAGACCCGAAACGAGCGTCTGTCGCCCTGAAAAAAGTAGTCGCCGAAATGGAGCGCAGATACAATCTGTTCGCCAAATCCGGCTGCCGCAATATCGAAATGTACAATGCGCATACGCCCGAGTCCCCGCTCCCTTATATCGTGGTGATCGTGGACGAGCTGGCTGACCTGATGATGGTGGCGCCAGGAGAGGTAGAGGATGCCATCTGTCGTCTGGCTCAAATGGCCCGTGCATCGGGTATTCATCTGATCATTGCTACCCAGCGTCCATCCGTCGACGTGATCACGGGGGTAATCAAGGCAAACATCCCTTCCCGTATCGCTTTTGGCGTGTCCTCGATGGCTGATTCGCGGACGATTCTGGACATGGGTGGGGCGGAAAAGCTGCTGGGAAGGGGCGACATGCTCTCTTTGCCGATGGGCGCCTCCAAACCGATTCGGGTACAAGGAGCCTTTGTTTCTGACAAAGAAGTCGAAGAAGTCGTCAACTTTGTCAAAAACCAGCAGGAAGCCAAATACAATGAAGATATGATTCCGGGCGATGTGCAGGAGGATCAGCAGCCAGTCGCGGATGATGAGTTGTACGACCAGGCTGTACAGATTGTCCTCGAGGCGCAGACGGCTTCCGCATCGCTGTTGCAGCGCAGATTGCGGGTTGGCTACACCCGGGCAGCAAGACTGATTGACATGATGGAAGCAAATGGGGTAGTAGGTCCCTACGAAGGGAGCAAGCCCCGGGAGGTTCGCCTTCCACGCCCTTCCATAGAAAGCCATATCTCATAACCAAATTTACCCAAGAAATACAAATACGGAAAATCACAAAAGCAGGCCATGTTTTCGATAACAGCAATGTTGTTCACGAAAATATGGCTTGCATGATGTTCGCCCCTAGGTTAAAATTCTTACGAGATTAAAGGAAATTGTTGTTATGCCGTCTTTCAGGAAATAGAGGTCTGACGTCTTACCTGTTGGAATGGCTAGTGGACAGCAGGAGTGAATGACAATGAGCATAAAAGGGAATTCTCGATCTTTGTTTCTCTTGGTGATGGATAAAATCAAGAGCGATATCGAGTCTGGGAAACTGCGGCCTGGTGAGCGCCTTCCTTCAGAGGCTGAACTGTCAAAACAGTTGGGCGTAAGCAGGGCGACGCTTCGCGAGGCACTCCGCCTTCTGGAAGAAGAGAAAATCGTCATTCGCCGTCACGGGGTAGGAACCTTTATTAACTCCAAACCTGTTTTTTCTGGAGGAATTGGGGAACTCTTTAGTGTGACAGACGCCATTGAGCGTCAAGGATACACGGCGGGGACGATGATCCTGAAGACTTCTTTTGAGGAGTCTGCGGAAGAGGAGCGGAAAAGACTATCCATGAAGCCGGGCGAAGGCGTATTGATGATCGAGCGTATTCGCACCGCGGATGGCTTGCCCGTGGTTTATTGTATCGACCGAATTCCCGCGCACCTGGCACCCGAAGGCTATTCCGCAGGGGGAGAATCCATCTTTACATGGTTGGAGAGTACTACAGGGATCAGGATCACGTATGCAGTCGCCGAGATCAAACCGATGGGCTACAATGAAAAGGTTTCCAACCTGCTGCACTGTGATCGATCGACTCCTTTGTTGCTGCTCGAGCAGATCCACTATGATGAGAATGAGCGACCGATCTTGTATTCCCACAACTACTTTCGGGCTGACAAGATTCACTTCCACGTCGTTCGCAGACGGATGTAGACAATTTCATTTATATCAATAACAGGGGGTAATCTCGAATGAAAAAGGTTCTTTCCGTCCTCTCTGTTGCAACTCTCAGCCTCTCGCTCGTACTGGCTGGTTGCGGCAGTAAAACAGAAGCACCTCAAGGACAAACAGGCAATGCAGGTGGCACAGAAGGAGCAGCCCCGGCAGCAGCGGCTAGAGTCGGTATGGTTACGGACGTTGGCGGCGTAAACGACAACTCCTTCAACCAAAGCGCTTGGGAAGGACTGCAAAAACTTCGCACAGATTTGAATCTGCCAGAAGGCAATGTGAACTTCCTGCAATCCACCAGTGATGCGGACTATGTTCCGAACCTGACCCAGTTTGTAAAAGACGGTTGGGATCTGACTTGGGGTATTGGTTTCTTGATGGGTGACCACCTGAAAAAAGTAGCGGATGAAAATCCAAATTCGAAACTGGCAATCATCGATGCTGAGGTTGACGCTCCAAACGTGGAATCCGTTCTGTTCAAAGAACATGAAGGTTCCTTCCTGGCTGGGGTAGTAGCTGCGAAAATGAGCAAAACGAAAAAAGTCGGTTTTGTCGGCGGTGTTGAAATCCCAGTTATCAAACGCTTTGAGCTTGGCTTTGAAGCAGGTGTAAAAGCTGCTGATCCAAGCGTAGAAGTCATCAAAATCTACACAGGCTTCTTCGACAAGCCAGACGAAGGAAAATCTGCTGCTTCCCAAATCTACGGTCAAGGCGCAGACATCATCTTCCACGCTGCTGGCGGTACTGGCGACGGCGTATTCAACGAAGGGAAAAACCGCAAATCCAAAGGTGAAGACGTTTGGGTAATCGGTGTTGACAAAGACCAATCCCTGACATTTGGCGACGACATCACATTGACTTCTATGGTAAAACGCGTAGACGAAGCGGTACACCGCGTTTCCAAAGACGTGATCGACGGCAAGTTCGAAGGCGGCAAAATCGTATGGCTGGGCTTGGCTGAAGACGGTGTAGGCTTGGCTGACACATCCAGCAAAAACGTTCCAGAAGACGTACTGAAGCTGGTTGACGAGTACAAGGAAAAAATCGTTAAAGGTGAAATCAAAGTCCCTGCTGAGTAATGATGACAAGGCTGTAAGCGAGCAAGGCTGGTTCGAGCAACTGGCCTTGTTCTTTACCTACTAGACCCATAAAAACGGGGTGAACGTGGTTGGAATCGGTAAAAACTGTTGTTGAAATGAGAGGAATTACGAAGCGTTTCCCCGGAATTGTTGCCAACGACAACATTTCTTTTTCCGTGAAAAAAGGGGAAATACATGCGCTGCTTGGTGAAAACGGCGCAGGTAAATCTACACTGATGAACGTTCTATTTGGTCTTTATCAACCGGAGGAAGGCGAAATCCTCATTAACGAGAAGCCGGTTAAGATTACCAGTCCCAACGTTGCGAACGAGCTGGGGATTGGCATGGTGCATCAGCATTTCATGTTGGTTGAAACATTTACTGTGACAGAAAATATTGTGTTAGGAAATGAACCGAAAAGCGGGTTACAGATAGATATTAAGAAGGCTGTAAAGGCTGTGGAGGAACTTTCCAATCAATATGGCTTGAAAGTGGACCCAAATGCGAAAATCGAACAGATTTCCGTAGGGATGCAGCAGCGGGTTGAGATTTTGAAAACCTTGTACCGCGGTGCTGACATTCTCATTTTTGATGAGCCTACTGCTGTTTTGACACCGCAGGAAATCAATGAACTGATTGAAATCATGCAGAGCCTCGTCAAGGAAGGCAAAACGATCATCCTGATCACGCACAAGCTGAAGGAAATCATGGCAGTGTGCGATTCAGTGACCATCATCCGCCGAGGCAAGGTCATCGATTCCCTCAAGGTGAAAGACACCAATCCAGATGATTTGGCAGCCAAAATGGTCGGTCGGGAAGTAAACTTCAGCGTGGACAAGCAGGAAGCACAGCCAAAAGGCCCGATCCTGCAAGTGGAGAACGTCGTCACTCGCGGAAATCGCGGAGTAAATGCTTTAAACGGCATCAGCTTCGAAGTTCGTTCCGGAGAGATTCTGGGGATCGCCGGGGTGGATGGCAACGGGCAGAGTGAGCTGATCGAGGTCTTGACGGGATTGCGCAAAGCTGATTCTGGCCGCGTTCTTCTGAACGGCAAAGATATCACCAACCATACGCCGCGTGACATCTCCGAATCAGGCTTGTCACACATTCCGGAGGATCGCCACAAGCGCGGGTTGGTTCTTGATTTCACCATGAGTGAGAATATGGTGTTGGAGACGTATTTTCATCCCACGTTCAACAAGAACGGCTTCCTCGACTATGCAGCCATTGACAAGCATGCAGCGAAACTGATCGAGGAATTCGATGTGCGTACACCGAGCATCCACACACCAGCACGGGCCTTGTCCGGGGGAAATCAGCAAAAAGCGATCATCGCCCGTGAAGTGGATAAAAATCCGGATCTTTTGATTGCGGCTCAGCCGACGCGCGGCTTGGATGTCGGCGCGATTGAGTTCATTCATCGCAGACTTGTCGATCAGCGGGACAAAGGTAAAGCGGTATTGATGCTCTCCCTGGAGCTGGACGAGATTATCAATGTCTCCGACCGAATCGCCGTGATTTACGAAGGGAAGATCGTAGGGATCGTCGATGCGAAGTCGACCACAGAGCAAGAGCTGGGCTTGATGATGTCTGGCGGAAATCGCAAGCAAGGAGGAGGAACTGATGAATAAAGCTATAGCCGTTTTTACGAAGGAATCGTTCCTCGTCCCGGTCATTGCCATTATCCTGGGTCTGCTGGTTGGCGCGATAGCGATGCTTGCGGGTGGATTTAACCCGATTCTGGCCTATACCGCGCTGGTTGAGAAAGTATTTGGCAGCGCCTACAATTTCGGGGAAACCATCCGTCAAATTACGCCCTTGATTTTTACGGGTCTCGCTGTCGCATTCGCATTTCGCACGGGTCTTTTCAATATCGGAGCGGAAGGACAATTTATCGTAGGAATGGTAGCTGCGACAACAGTCGGAGTCGCTTTTGAGCTTCCGGCCATCATCCATGCGCCACTCGCGATCCTGGCAGGTGCGATTGCAGGGGGGCTATGGGGTTCCGTCGCAGGCTACTTGAAGGCAAAACGCGGTGTTAACGAAGTCATTACAAGCATCATGATGAACTGGATTGCGCTTTATCTCGCCAACTGGGTCATGAATTCCTTCTTCGTCCCAAAAGGGCAGCAACGCTCTGAGATGGTCCATGATTCTGCGATCATCACGATCACCTGGTTATCACAGATGTTTGACAACGCCCGCTTGCATTGGGGCACGTTAATTGCCGTTCTGGCCGCCATTTTCTTTTATGTTATTATGTGGAAAACGAGAACTGGATACGAATTGCGTGCGGTTGGCCTGAACCCGCATGCTTCCGAATACGCAGGCATGAACGTCAATCGCAATGTCATCAAGGCCATGTTCATTAGCGGTTTGTTTGCGGGGATTGGCGGGGCTGCGGAGATTCTAGGCGTTTTCCATTACCAGGCGATTCTTACTGCACAGCCGGGATACGGATTTGATGGTATTGCGGTCGCCCTGATCGGTGGCAATACGCCTATCGGGGTTATCCTGGGAGCGATCCTGTTTGGAATCCTCAGCTTTGGCGCAGCGGGCATCAAATTTACGGCTGGAGTGCCCGTCGAATTAATTCGTGTCGTCATCGCGTCCGTCATCTTCTTCGTGGCCGCACATGGAATCGTGAAAGTTTTTGTGAAGCCTATTTTGAAGAAGAAGGAGGGTGGAAACTGATGGATTGGGCAACCGTCGCCAGTAACCTCGTTCATGATACCATCGTGTTTTCCACTGCCTTGATTTTTGCGGCATTGGGAGGACTTTACTCGGAGCGGTCTGGAGTAGTCAACATCGCGCTCGAGGGAATGATGATTATCGGTGCATTCACCGGTGCCGTTATCACCAACGTCATACAGGATTCCGGCTCTATTGCGCCTTGGATCGGATTTATCGCAGCAGCGGTAGCCGGTGCTATTTTTGCATTGCCTCATGCCGTGGCGTCCATTACATTCAAGGCCGACCAAGTGGTTAGCGGTGTGGCACTTAACTTTCTGGCTGCAGGATTAGCTGTCTATTTGACCAAAATCATTTACAACGGCGCCGGTCAAACAACGACACTTACTGAGGTATTCGATAAATGGGAAATACCGGGCTTAGCCGAGATTCCTTACCTCGGGCATGCTCTATTCGAGGCGTATCCTACCAGCTTTCTCGCCTTTATCATCGTGTTCCTGACATGGTTCCTGCTGTTCAAGACCTCCTTTGGTCTCCGCCTACGCGCGGTAGGGGAGCATCCGCGTGCAGCGGACACCGTCGGAATTAACGTCAAGAGAATGCGTTATATCGCAGTTATGATCAGTGGTGCTCTGGCAGCGATGGGTGGTGCGACCATCACCTTGACCACGACAAGCAACTTTTCCCACAACACGATATCCGGGCAAGGCTTTATCGCTCTCGCCGCCCTGATATTCGGGAAGTGGCACCCTGCCGGTGCTATGGGAGCCGCACTATTCTTCGGGATCGCACAAGCCATCAAAGCGCTGGTGCAGGTGTACGGATTGACCCAATACGTACCGACCGAATTTATCTTCATGCTTCCTTACGTCTTGACGATCCTCGTTATGGCAGGTTTCGTAGGACGCTCCAGCGCTCCTGCGGCACTTGGCAAACCGTACGAGACAGGATCCCGCTAGTTAACATTTTTTACGCCTAGAACCCGGCTCCATCCCTGTGTGATAATGGCTTCTAATACATTGCACAGGGAGGGATTAGATGAATCGCTGTATACATACAGACAGCATCCGTCTATGGTCGGGAATTCTAGGCGTTTTCGTCTTGCTTGCCGGTCTTTGGGTGCAGAGCGCGGATGCAAGGGAGAAGCCAGGACCGGAGATTTCGCTGATCATCGACGGTATTGGAATGGAGACAGATGTACAGCCTTTGCAAAAAAATGGCCGCATGCTGGTTCCGGTTCGGGCCATTGCGGAAAAAACAGGGGCCAAGGTTGGTTATGACGCGCAAAAACGCCAAGTCGAAATCAGCAATGAGCATAAAAAAATCGTTGTCCCGATCGATCGGTCTTCCGCTTATGTAAACGGAAAACAAGTCTGGCTGGATGTTCCTGCTACCATCGTGAACCGAAGGACCCTAATCCCGGTTCGCTTCGTAAGTGAAGCACTGGGTTATGATGTAAAATGGGATGACGATTCACGTATCGCGGTGATTTGGACAACAAAAGCCAAAGCTACTCGAGCGGACCGTGTTCAACAAGCAGCAAACCCTTACGTGGTCCAGGCAGGAGACAGCCTCTATCAGATTGCCAAGCGCTATCAGGTCAGCATGGAAACGGTAAAGAAAAACAATCATTTGTACTCCGATGAATTGCTGGCAGGACAAATTCTCTACCTCACCGATCAGGCCCAAAAAGCAGAGTTTAACCCAACGGGCTTCTTAGGAGATCAGAAATTGCTGCGGGACCATTTCGTTTTTCCCTTTGCTGCGCAAAGCATCTATACCCCTTTCGTCAGAAGCTTTGGCTCTGACCGGGAGTGGACGGAAAGCGGCAATGGAAGCGTACGCTCTCACGAAGGAATCGACATCATGGCACCGAGTGGAACTCCCGTCTATGCGGTATCCTCCGGCACGATTAACCGGATTGGATGGAATACATATGGCGGCTGGCGCATCAACATTACAGATGCAGGCGGGGCGTACAAGATGTATTACGCCCATCTTCACGCATATGCTCCGGGGTTGAAAGAGGGAAGTCATGTCAAAGCCGGGCAATTGATCGGTTTCGTCGGGGCGACTGGCTATGGCCAACCGGGGACGACAGGCGTGTTTTCTCCTCATCTGCATTTTGGGCTCTATCTTGCCCGGAACAACGAGGTGATCGATCCTTACCCGTATCTTCGTTTCTGGGAACGGCATAAAGTCAACGTCCTTTCATAAAAATGGGACAAACTAAGAAGAGCATGTTCTTTTACGAAAGAAAGGAGGGCTCTTCATGTGGACATGTCCTTATTGTGGCGGAAATCACGGTCTCCCTTTTCACGATGATCATTTGGACGGAATGCTTTGTCTGGAATCTGATTGCGGCCGTTTTGTTGAGGAGAAAATGCTTCCTGATGAAGTGCGCGAGTGGGATTATACAGATTTTTAAAGCCGGAGAGGAGCGAATCTGCTCCTCTTTTACATTTTCATACAAGTTTTGGTTACTCGGCTGCCTGTCAATTGGTTACAATAGAGGGGAGTGATCTGACGCAGAAGGGAGAATCATGTATGGGGACCCAAGTACACGAGATCGCATTTACAAGCTCCCACATCAATGGGATGAACGTACATATTTTGCAAACCGAAAAATTCAAGACAACGACGATCGTAACCATGATTGAGCAGGAATTGTCAGTAGAAACCGTGACCAAAACCGCACTGTTGGCGATGGTGATGAAAAGAGCTACTGCCCGGTTCAAGGAGACCAAACGCCTGCGGGAATACCTGGACTTCCTGTATGGGGCCATATTCGATGTAGATGTTACGAAAAAAGGAGAACGTCAGATCCTGCAAATCTACATGGAAGTACCCAATGAAAAATACTTGGCTCAAGCTTCTACGTTATTGGAGGAAGCGATTCAGTTCGTCGGTGACATGCTGACTAGGCCGTGCGTGGAAAACGGAGCATTCTTGCCCAAGTATGTAACGCAAGAAAAGGAAACCCTGCGCAAGCGCATCGAGAGTCTGATCGACGACAAGATGAAGTACGCCAACCAGCGAGTGACGGAAGAGATGTGCAAGGATGAGCCGTTCGCTTTGCTCGTTCAGGGAAGAGCTGAGGATTTGCCCGGAATTACAGGGGAAGATTTGTATCGTCATTTTCAGGAGATCACAACCAGCAATCCGATCAATCTTTTTGTAGTAGGCGATGTAGATGAACAGCAGGTAAAAAAGGCAATCGAGACGCATATTCCGCTGCAGCGCAACGCTGTCAAGGAGCTGAAGGCTACAAGCCCGGTCAAGAACGTCGAGCAGGAGCGCACCGTCGTAGACCGGCTGGATGTGAGTCAGGCCAAGCTGAACATTGGCTGCCGAACCAACATAGCCTACAAGGATGATGACTATCCGGCCCTTTTGATGTACAACGGCATTCTTGGCGGCTTTCCCCACTCCAAGCTGTTCGTTAACGTGCGGGAGAAAGCAAGCCTTGCGTACTATGCCGTCTCCCGGCTGGAGAGCCACAAAGGCATCATGATGATCATGTCCGGAATCGAAGCGAAAAAATACGACCAGGCAGTAGAGATTATCAAGGCGCAGATGGATTTGATGCGGCAAGGAAAAATCACCGAAGAAGAACTCAGCCAGACGCGCGCGACATTGACCAACCAGTTCCGCGAGCTGTTGGACAGTGCCCGGATGATGATCGAATATACCTACAACGGCGTCGTGAGTGGACGCCAGCGCCCGCTGAATGAGCTGCTGCAAGCGTTTGAAACCGTGACAATCGATGAGATCAAGCGAGTAGCCGATAAAGTACAAATAGATATGATCTACCTTTTACGCGATAAGAAAGGGGAGGCGTAAGGTGCAAACAACCGTTTTTGAGCAAGTAAAAGAAACCGTCTACCATGAAACCTTGGCGAATGGTCTGAAAGTGTTCCTCGTCCCCAAGCAGGGATTTAGCAAAACATATGCTGTCTTCACAACTCGCTATGGCTCGATCGACAGTCATTTTCGCACCAGGAGCGGGGAAGAAATCAATGTACCCGACGGGATCGCTCATTTCCTGGAGCACAAGATGTTTGAGAAAAAAGATCGCGACGTCATGCACGAATTCAGCAAAAACGGCGCTTCCTGCAATGCATTTACGAGCTTTAACCGCACGGCGTACCTTTTTTCCTGCACGGATAAGCTGGATCAAAACCTGAATTTGCTGCTCGACTACGTGCAAGAGCCGTATTTTACAGATGCCAGTGTGGAGAAGGAAAAAGGGATCATTGGTCAGGAAATCACGATGTATGACGACAATCCTGACTGGAAAGTGTATATGAACCTGCTGAAGGCCATGTACCAGAAATACCCGATCAATATCGAGATCGCCGGAACAATCGAGACGATTTCGCACATCACCAAGGAATATTTATACCAATGCTATGAGACGTTTTATCATCCCGCCAACATGCTTTTGCTGGTGGTCGGCTCTTTTGATCCCGAAGCAGTGATGAAGCTGATCCAAAAGAATCAGGGAGGGAAGGATTTCCCGCCTGCACCGCAGATCACGCGGATTTTTCCCGAAGAACCGCCTGCACCAGCCCAACATCGCGTGGAGGCAAATCTGGCGGTTGGACTGCCCAAGTGCATGATCGGGATCAAGGAAAAAGAAAACGGCCTGACCGCAGAAGCGTTGCTCAAGCGCGATTTGACGACCAAATTGCTGTTGGACATCGTCTTTGGCAGCAGCTCATCTGCGTATGAGAAGCTGTATGACAGCGGGTTGATCACCGAGAACTTTGACTTCGACTATAGCTGCGAACAGGATTATGCCTACTCGATTTTTGGCGGGGATACGCCCGATCCGGATCAATTGGTTGAGACCATTAAAACGATCATCGAAGAATGGAAGCAAAAAGGGATCGATCAGGATGATTTCGAGCGGGCGAAGCGCAAAAAGATCGGCAACTTTATGCGTGGTCTCAATTCCGTAGAATTCATCGCCAATCAGTTCACCCAATTCAAGTTTAACGGAAATGATCTTTTTTCCGTTGTACCCGTATTGGAATCCATTACAAGAGAAGACGTGGAAAAACGCATGAGGGAGCATTTTCAGCTCGATCAAATGGCTGTCTCCATTGTTCGTTCCGCCGCGCAGCAGGAGTAGGGAAAATTCATGAATCCACAGAGTCCTTGGGCATTGGTTACAGGGGCGTCAGGAACGATCGGGCTGGCTATTGGCGAAGCGCTGGCCCGGGTTGGCGTTCCCTTGTACCTGCATTACAATCGATCCGGGGAAAAAATCATTCCGCTTTTGCGACGCTGCCAGGAACTCGGTGTGCCCGCCGTATCCTTGCAAGCTGATTTGCGCTACCCGGAGCAGATTTCGCACATGTTCCAGCAGATGCAGGTGCCTCCTTTGCTGATTGTCAACAATGCTTCTGCCGATCATGTCGGACTGTTTACGGATGTCACCATTCCCCAGTTCGATGAGATGATGGCGCTCAATGTCCGTTCCAGCTTCCTCGTGACACAGCTTGCCTTGCCGGCGATGCTTCGCGAACGATACGGACGGATCGTGAATATCACCTCGGTTTGGGGCCTCACGGGAGGATCCTGTGAAGTGCTGTATTCCCTGACAAAGGGAGCGCTCAACACCTTCACGAAAGCACTGGCGAAGGAAATGGCTCCGAATGGGATTACGGTCAATGCCGTCGCTCCAGGCGCCATACAGGGAGGCATGATGGAACGCTTTTCCCCCGATGAGGTCGAAGCAATCGCGGAGGAGATTCCGGCGAATCGCCTCGGCCAACCGGAAGAGGTTGCTTCCGTCGTGCGCTTTCTTCTCTCGAGAGAAGCCAGCTATGTAACCGGTCAGATTATCAGTCCCAACGGCGGATGGTATACCTGAGTGCTTGCCCCAAGCCAATGAATAGTTCGTCCACAAAAAAGGAATTCTACCTTTGTGTGGGTTTGCGTGCCCACAACATACAAAGGGAGGGAATGTCCACATGTCGATTCTGGAAAATTTTCGTGACTGGAAAGAGTTTCTCGGCGATCGAGTAGAGCAGGCGAAGCAAGCGGGCATGGAAAGTGAAACCCTGCAGAACGTGGCGTACCAAATCGGCGGCTACCTGGCTGAACAAGTAGATCCGAAGAACGATCAAGAGCGCCTGTTGAAACAGCTCTGGGACGCAGGAGACAAGGAGCAGCAGCAAGCACTTGCTTCTTTGATGGTCAAGCTGGTTCAAAACCCTGAAAACATCAACCGTGGCAACTGACGATAAAATCCCCGACTTTTGGGGATTTTTCTTTTCGCGATTGTCGAATGTTTGGAAAATGTTATACTAACATATGAAGGCAATTTTGGTGTCGGAGAGGATAAGGTATGGAAGCAAAAAAAGAGTGGTACATGGAATACGAGATCTCGCGAAACCGTCCTGGTTTGTTGGGGGACGTAGCTTCTATTTTAGGGATGCTGAATATTAATATTGTGACAATTAACGGTGTGGACACCATGCGCCGCGGAATGCTCTTGTTGACGGATGATGACGAAAAAATTGAGGTATTGCGCAATGTTGTACAGAAAATGGACAACATAACCATAACAAGGCTTCGACCTCCGACCATGCTGGATCGGTTGGCGGTTCGTCATGGCCGATATATAGAAAGAGACAGTGAGGACAAGAAAACATTTCGTTTTGTGCGCGAGGAACTGGGGCTTCTGGTTGATTTCATGTCCGAGATCCTGAAAAAGGAAGGGCATCAATTAATTGGGATCCGCGGCATGCCTCGTGTCGGAAAAACGGAATCCATGATTGCAGCCAGTGTTTCAGCAAACAAGCGCTGGACGTTTATTTCCTCTACACTTTTGCGTCAAACCGTAAGAAGCTCACTCGCCATTGATGAGATGTCCACTGATCATGTATATTTAATAGATGGGATTGTTTCCACCCTTCGTTCGACAGAAAAACACTATTCTTTGTTGCGAGAGATCATGAATTTCCCTGCCGCGAAGATTATTGAGCATCCGGATATTTTCGCAAGAGAGTCAGAGTACGAAATGTCTGATTTTCATTACATCATTGAGTTGCGTCATCATCCGGATGAGGAGATTACATACGAATTGATCAACAATCGCGGCTTCGAACATTTTGACATGAATTAAGGAGGGTAAGCTGTGTCTGAGCTAGGTCAAGTACTTCAAAGGGCCCGCGAGGAAAAAGGAATATCACTCGACGATATCCAGCGAATCACCAAGATACAAAAGCGCTACTTGGAAGCGATCGAGAGAGGCCACTTTCACGTACTTCCTGGTCACTTTTACGCGCGCGCTTTTATTAAAAGCTATGCTGAAGCAGTTGGACTTGACGCGAATCATCTTATGGAGCATTTCCAATCGGATTTGCCAGCGCAGCCACCGACTGAACAGGTGGAGCGTTTGCGCAGACGCCGGGTAGCTACCGCGAGCAACCCGATGCAGGCAAGCCGATGGATTACCAAGACGCTCTTGGTTTTGTTTGTGGCATTAATCTTTGGCGTTTCGTATTACGCACTCGTCAACAACGAAGGTGGAGTAAGCTTGCCCATCCCCGGTGAAAAAGTGAATCCGGGAGCGGAATTCTATCCGCCGGGGCAAGGAGGGAATTCCCCAATCGCTCATATGCCTACCCCCCCTGCCAATACGCCAACCCCTGATCCTGCAACCGAGACACCTCCTGCCGTGGAAACTCCGACCGTTCAGGTAACCTTCGAATCACAGCAAGGCTCCCTGTACAACTATGCGTTGCAGGGCGGTGACAAAATTTCCGTGAAACTGAAAGTGACGGATGACAGAAGCTGGTACGGTGTGTCAGAAGCGAAAGGAAAGAAATATGCAGCTTCCGGTGAATTGAAGACCGGGGAAGAAAAGACGATTGAACTGGGCAAAAGTGCTTATGTGCGCCTTGGTAAACCAATGAAGGTAGAATTGACAGTAAATGGAGTAGCTGTGGATACATCCCAAATGAAATCGATGCCGTCGGACATTGTCATTGCAGTGAAAGAGGCGGCTGCACAATAGGCAAGCACATGCTTGCCTTTCTTGGCTTTTGTCCTTTTTGACACTTCCTTTGAGCTTATATTATACTGAGTAGGTGCAATTTAAGGGCTGGTATGACCAATTGGAGGAAAACAAATGGGAGAAAAGCTAGGGTCGCGAGAAAAAGTGGCAATTGTAACATTGGGCTGTGAGAAGAATCTCGTCGATTCGGATATGATGGCCCATCTGATAGATGAGAAAGGCTATGAACTGGTCGATAATCCCGATGAGGCGACCGTAGTCATCGTCAATACCTGTGGCTTCATCGATGCAGCCAAGGAAGAGTCGGTCAACAAGATTCTCGACATGGCGGAATTGAAAGAAGCTGGAAAGCTAAAATCACTTGTGGTGGCAGGCTGTCTCACCCAACGCTACAAAGAGGATATCCTAAGCGAGATTCCTGAGGTGGATGGCATTGTCGGAACAGGTGATTTTATGTCCATCACGGGGATCATCGAAGAGTCCTTGGAAGGAAAGCAGCCCATTTACGTAGGCAATCCGATTTTCACGTATGAAGATGTCGTGAAGCGCAAGGTAAAAGAGGGAACGTATTCCGCTTATATCAAGATTGCGGAAGGCTGCGACAACGCTTGTACATTTTGCAGCATTCCGTTGATGCGCGGAGGATTCCGCAGCCGCTCGATCGAATCCATCCTGGAAGAGGCGCGTCACTTGGCTGAGCAGGGAATTGTCGAGATCAGCCTGATTGCGCAGGATTCGACAAATTACGGAACGGACATTTACGACGGCAAACACATGCTGCCGGAGTTGCTGCACCGCCTGGCGGAAGTCGAGGGGATCGAGTGGATTCGACTCCATTACGCGTATCCGGGATTTTTCACGGATGAGCTGATTGCGGAATTTGCCAGCAATCCGAAGGTGTGCAAATACGTGGATATGCCGCTGCAGCACTCGGAGGACCACATCCTCAAGAGAATGCGCCGTCCGGGACGCCAGACGGATATTCGCGAGTTGGTGGCAAGAATTCGGGCGCAAGTGCCTGACGTGGCGCTGCGTACATCCTTGATTGTCGGTTTCCCTGGAGAGACAGATGAGGACTTTGAGCGCTTGTGCCAATTTGTCAAGGATATTCGGTTTGATCGATTGGGTGTTTTCACGTACTCCAATGAGGATGACACTCCAGCTTCCCGACTCCCCGATCATGTGGATGAGGAGCTCAAGGAAAAGCGTGCGAACATCCTGATGGAAATTCAGCGGGAGATTGCAAGCGAACGAAACGGCCGTTTCGTCGGTCAGGTTCTGGATGTTCTGATCGAACGGTACGAGGGACGCAATGATATTTATGTGGGCCGTGCCCAATACGATGCTCCAGAAATCGACGGAGAGGTATTTGTCTCTGGTTTCAAAGGCGAACTTGGCTCTATGGTCAAGGTGAAGATCACGCACTCCTATGAATATGATTTGGCCGGGGAGGTAGTATAGGTGAATCTCGCCAACCGCATCACCCTCTTCAGGATCTTTCTTGTTCCGGTAGTAATGTTTTTTCTGCTGGTGCGTTACAACATCGGTACTTTTACCATCGGTAGCCTGACGATGACGTATAATGAGCTGATTGCGGCTTTGGTGTTCATCTTGGCGGCCAGTACAGACGGACTTGACGGATATATCGCCCGAAAGAACAAAATGGTAACGAACCTGGGGAAGTTTTTGGACCCGCTGGCAGATAAGCTGCTCATTTCGGCGGCATTGATTTCCCTCGTGGAAATGCAAAGGATGGAAGCGTGGATTGCAATCATCATCATCAGCCGGGAGTTTGCCGTGACGGGTCTGCGGCTGATTGCGGCTGCCGATGGAAAGGTGATTGCTGCTAGCGCCTTGGGCAAGCTAAAGACGTGGGTGCAAATCGTCGCGGTAACGGTCGTGATGATTCGCAACTTTCCTTTTGCGTTTTTTGGCATTCCGTTTGACCAGGTCGCCATTTGGGCCATGGTCATTATCACCCTGTACTCCGGGTACGACTACTTTGCGAAGAATCGCAACGTGATCCAATACTCGTAATGCGAGTATTGGTCTCTTTTTTCAATGAGAGGCTTTTCGCGGAAGAGCGTCGGTGGTAGACTGTCTTTTTAGATGCATTTCTACTCATAAAGAGAATGGATGAGGGACATGAGAGCAGAGATCATTGCGGTTGGAACTGAACTCTTGCTAGGGCAAATTGCCAATACAAATGCACAGTACCTTTCTCAAAAGCTGGCGGAAATCGGCATCGGGGTTTATTTTCATACGGTTGTAGGGGATAACACGGAGCGATTGCTGCAGACGATCCGGCAAGCGGCCAGCCGATCCGACCTGATTATCTTTACAGGCGGCCTTGGTCCGACTCAGGACGACCTGACAAAGGAAACAGTCGCCACTCACATCGGTGTGGGCCTGGAAACGAATCAGCCTGCGATGGCAAACATCGAAGCCTTTTTTACACAGCGCAACATGGTAATGACGGAAAACAACCGGAAGCAGGCACTGGTTATCGAGGGCAGCCATGTGTTTGCGAATGATTTTGGAATGGCTCCTGGTATGGGAATTTCTCACGCTGGCAGCACGTATGTACTGTTGCCAGGTCCGCCCAGCGAGCTGTACCCAATGGTGGAGAGGTATGTGATGCCGTACCTGACCCAACTGCTGCCTGACAAGCAGGTGTTTCATTCGCGTGTGCTGCGTTTTTACGGAATCGGGGAATCCGCGCTTGAAGCCCAGCTCATCGATCTGATCGAGAAACAGGAAAACCCGACGATCGCACCTTATGCCAAAGAGTTTGAAGTGACACTGCGAATTACTGCTCGGGCTGCGACAGTCGACGAGGCAGAAGAGCTGATTTTGCCAGTAGAGCAGGAGATACGCGGCAGATTGGGGCAATATATCTATGCGACCGGAGAATCATCCCTTCACGAGGTATGGGTGGAGGAATTGAAGCGCAGGCAAGAGACTGTCGCTTGCGCCGAAAGCTGCACGGGTGGTTCGCTGGCCTCGTTGATCACCATGGTGCCCGGCAGTTCTGCCGTGTACAATGGTGGTATCGTCTGCTACACCAACGAGGTGAAACATCGCTTTTTGGATGTACCAGAAGAAGTACTGCAGACAGATGGTGCTGTCAGTGAGAAGACAGCGCTGATTTTGGCGGAAAATGTAAGAGAGAAGTTTGGTACTACTTACGGCCTGTCGGTAACCGGAGTTGCCGGCCCCGATCCGTCAGAAGGCAAACCGGTCGGATTGGTCTATATCGGGATTGCGGCTGAAGGGCTGCCTACAGTGGTGAAGGAGCTGCGGCTGGCTGGAAAAAGACATGCCATTGTAAAGCGTGCCGCAAAATATGCGCTGTTCTATGCGCTGCAAATGCAAAAAGAAAGGTGACGTATTCATGACGATGTTTTCTGATTTTCCTTTACATAAATCCATTCTTCAAGCCATTCACGACATGGGCTTCGAGGAACCATCGCCAATCCAGGCGGCTTGTATCCCAAAAGTGCTGGAGGGCGGCGATCTGATCGGTCAAGCCCAGACGGGTACTGGGAAGACAGCGGCCTTCGGTATTCCGCTTTTGGAGAAAGTCACTCCGGCAAACCGTGTGCAGGCGATCATCCTCACACCGACTCGTGAGTTGGCGATTCAGGTTGCGGGCGAACTCTTGCGCATCGGGAAGTACAATAAAGTGCGCACATTGCCGATCTATGGCGGACAATCGATTGGCCATCAAATCCGCGCCCTGCGCCAGGGTGTTCAGATCGTAGTCGGTACGCCTGGACGTGTGCTCGACCATCTTCGCCGCAAAACGTTGAAATTGGAAGGCGTACATACACTCATCCTGGATGAGGCGGATGAAATGCTTGACATGGGCTTCGTCGATGATATCGAGACAATCATCAATCACATGCCGGAGGAGCGTCAAACCCTGCTCTTCTCCGCAACTATGCCGCCAGAGATCAAGCGGCTGGCTACACGCTACATGAAATCGCCTGAGACAATCGCTGTCAGCCGTGAAGAAGTAACGGCTCCCCTGATCGAACAGGTGTATTACAAAGTATTCGAGCGCAACAAGCTGGAGAGCTTGTGCCGAATTCTCGACAGTGAAGACGTCGAGCTCGGGATTATCTTCTGCCGCACCAAGCGCGGTGTAGATGAACTGACAGAGATGCTGCAATCCCGCGGCTATCTGGCTGATGGCTTGCATGGAGACCTGTCGCAGGCTCAACGCGACAAAGTAATGAATGCCTTCCGTGAAAGCTCGATCGAATTCCTCATCGCGACAGACGTGGCGGCCCGGGGCATCGACGTGGGCAACGTCTCCCACGTCATCAACTACGATATTCCGCAAGACTCGGAGAGCTATGTCCACCGCATCGGACGTACAGGACGAGCTGGCCGCAAAGGTATCGCCATGACACTGGTAACCCCTCGCGAAGTCAGACAGATGATGTTCATCCAGAAGCAGACCAAGGCGCAGGTACTGTCCCGCAACGTGCCGTCCCTTGAGGAAGTGGCGGAACGCAAGCAGGAGCAATTGCGCGAACAGTTGATCAGCCTGCTGGAAGGCGATGCGATCGCTGAGATGTATCAAAAAGTGACCAACTCCCTTTTGGACCAGTACCCTGCGGAAAAAATCGCTGCAGCGGCGCTTCATCTCTCCTTCCATAGCGAAGTAGGCGAGACGAAAGAGCCGGAAGCGTACAATTTCGGGGAGACTGGTGCCGCCAAGGGCATGGTTCGCTTCTTCCTGAACGTAGGCCGCAATGCCAACCTGAAGCCGCAGGATCTCGTGCGCGAGATTTCCGAATCCGTCGGCATTCCTGGCAAAGCAGTAGGTCGAATTGACATTTTCGAGAATTTTACGTTCGTCGAGGTTCCCGAGGATGTCGCCGCCTTCGTCTACGAGTCGCTGCGCCAGACGCGGATCAACGGCAAGCGCATTAATCTGGAGCCTGCTAAACCGCGCGGAGCCAAACGCTCCTAATAACCCCTGTTTGCAGACAGCCATCCTCCAAGAACCGTATTGCGAGGATGGTTGTTTTTATATGCGAATATTTGTTCGCAAAAAATACTTGGCAAACCCTTCTGTCTCGATGTATGATGAAGACAAGAACAATTGAAGCGAAAAGTTGAAAGGGTGTGTATCATTTGTCAGATCGTCGCGCAGCTTTGGAGAGTGCCTTGCGTCAGATAGAAAAGCAGTTCGGAAAAGGTTCCATTATGAAACTCGGGGAAGTAGCCAATGTACAGGTATCTACTGTATCCAGTGGGGCACTTGCTCTAGACATCGCTCTCGGCGTGGGCGGTTTCCCACGCGGCCGTATCGTTGAAGTATACGGCCCGGAATCCTCCGGTAAGACTACTGTCGCCTTGCATGCGATTGCAGAAGTGCAAAGACAGGGCGGACAAGCAGCCTTTATTGATGCCGAGCACGCCTTGGATCCGGTCTATGCGGCCAAACTCGGAGTAAACATTGACGAATTGCTGCTTTCCCAGCCTGACACAGGAGAACAAGCGCTGGAGATCGCGGAAGCGCTGGTGCGCTCCGGTGCGGTTGATATCATCGTCGTTGACTCGGTCGCTGCCTTGGTACCGAAAGCAGAGATCGAGGGTGAAATGGGAGATTCCCACGTGGGTCTGCAGGCTCGCTTGATGTCGCAGGCGTTGCGCAAGCTCTCCGGTGCGATCAACAAGTCCAAAACCATCGCCATCTTTATTAACCAATTGCGTGAAAAAGTTGGCGTCATGTTCGGTAATCCGGAGACGACACCAGGCGGACGCGCCCTGAAATTCTATGCCAGTGTTCGTCTTGATGTCCGGAAAGCGGAATCCATCAAGGTGGGCAACGACATCCTGGGTAGCAAGACCAAAATCAAGGTTGTCAAAAATAAAGTAGCTCCGCCGTTTAAAGTAGCGGAAGTGGACATCATGTATGGCGAGGGGATCTCCCGGGAAGGAAGCATTCTCGATATCGGTGCGGAGATTGATGTGGTGCAGAAGAGCGGCGCCTGGTATTCGTTTAACGAAGAGCGCTTGGGGCAAGGCCGCGAGAACTCCAAGATCTTCTTGAAAGAGAACCCGCATATCGCATCCCAGATTGAAGCCAAAGTGCGCGAGTACTACAGCCTCAATCCCAACTCGATTCCAGCCTCGGAGCCGGTTATTGATCCAGAGCAGGATGAGGAACCAACTTTCGATCTTGACTAATGATGATAGAGGAACAAGCAGCCTGTCGGGGTAAGACAGGCTGTTTTGCTTACATCAGTAGGGGAGGAAAAGGATGAATAACGGGACCATTACCGGTGTCCATCAGGATCAGAAACAGAAGCAGCGCTATCATATCTATGTCGATGATTCGTTTGCCTTTTCCGTGCACGAGGATATTCTGGTCAAATACAATCTGTTTAAAGGAACGCAAGTCGACGAGGCGTTTTTCCGCGAGATTGTACTCGCGGAGGAGAAGCACAAGGCGTATCTCGCTGCACTGCGTTATCTGGGGATTCGGCCGCGTACAAGCAGCCAGCTTCAAGCCTACCTCCTTGAAAAGGGGTTTTCAGCCCCGATTGCCGAAGAAGTATGCCAACGGTGCAAGGAACAGCGCTACCTGGACGATCAGGCGTTTGCCCGCCAGTGGGTTGACGAGCGGCTGCGCGTCAAGCCGAGAAGTTCGTATATGCTTCGGATGGAATTGCAGCAGCGCGGTGTGGAAAAGACGTTCATCGAAGAGGCTGTAAGTGCAGTCACGAGAGAAGACGAATTGACGGCAGCGCGCGCGCTGGTCGAAAAAAAGCTGCGTCGTCTGACAGGAAAGCCGAATCCTGACGAAGAGCGAAAGCTCCTGTCCATGCTGGTGCGCAAAGGCTTTTCTCATTCGATTGTCCAGCAGATCAGAGGCGAAATCCGTCAGCGTACGGATCATGCGGAGTGACTGCATTTGCATGTTCTTGACAATTCTTGTTCACAAAGAATAAAATAGGTGTGTATTTACTAGATGTATCATACCATTTACGCTGATTTGCTCACTCGTTGCCTGTGGAACAACTGAAAACCCGTGCAATGATTGTGCGGCTTCAGCGGACCGAGTCACATCGGTCTTGTTTTTTAGTCGAATGTTCGAAGCCGAGCGGAATCGACAAGCGGCACTCCATGAAAAACGAATGCTTGGAAAGCGGGGAGATGTCTTACAATAAGGAGGTGAAATGAAAGAGCCTATGGAACCAACAACCATAACCGTAGTCATTGCGCTACTTACCTTGCTGATCGGCTTGGCTGTCGGCTACTTCGTCCGCAAGTCGATTGCGGAAGCGAAGATCGGCAGTGCTGAAGAAGCAGCCCGTCAAATCGTCGAAGAGGCGAAGCGGGATGCAGAAGCCGTGAAAAAGGAAAAGGTGCTGGAAGCCAAGGATGAGGTGTTTAAACTTCGTTCCGAAGCTGAAAACGAATTGCGCGAACGCCGCAATGAAATCCAGCGTCAAGAACGCCGCATCCTGCAGAAGGAAGAGGCGTTGGACCGCAAGATGGAACAACTGGAGCGCAAGGAAGAAGAATTGTCCGAGCGTGACCGTGCCATTGCGGAGTTGCAAAGCAAGGTAGAGCAATTATATAAAGATCAAGTATCCGAGCTGGAGCGAATTTCCGGGCTGACGCAGGATGAGGCGAAGAACATTATCCTGACCGAAGTGGAAAACACCGTTCGCCATGAGATGGCCGTCATGATCAAAGAGATCGAGACGCAAGCAAAAGAAGAGGCAGACAAACGCGCCCGTGAAATCATCACTACCTCCATTCAGCGTTGTGCAGCGGACCACGTAGCAGAGACAACGGTATCTGTTGTTACGCTGCCTAACGATGAGATGAAGGGACGGATCATTGGACGCGAGGGTAGAAATATCCGCGCGCTGGAAACTTTGACAGGAATTGACCTGATCATTGACGATACGCCAGAAGCTGTTATTCTTTCCGGATTTGATCCGATTCGCAGAGAAATTGCCAAGACGGCTTTGGACAAGCTGGTCGCGGATGGACGAATTCACCCGGCCCGCATTGAAGAAATGGTGGAAAAAGCTCGTCGCGAAGTGGACGAACGGATTCGTGAATACGGGGAACAAGCGACCTTTGAAACTGGAGTTCATGGCTTGCATCCTGATCTCATCAAGATCCTTGGACGTTTGCGCTACCGCACAAGCTATGGTCAAAACGTACTGAAGCACTCGATGGAAGTGGCTCACCTCGCAGGCCTGATGGCTGCTGAGTTGAAGGAAGATGTCAAACTGGCCAAACGGGCTGGTCTTCTCCACGATATTGGTAAAGCGATTGACCATGAAGTCGAAGGCTCTCACGTCGAAATCGGCGTAGAGCTGGCGAAGAAGTACAACGAGCACCACGTGGTGGTAAACAGTATCGCATCCCACCATGGGGATACAGAACCAACTTCTGTCATTGCCATGCTCGTTGCAGCAGCAGATGCATTGTCGGCTGCACGTCCGGGTGCCCGCCGGGAGACCCTGGAGACATACATTCGACGCTTGGAAAAGCTCGAAGAAATCTCCGAGTCGTTCGAGGGCGTGGAGAAATCTTATGCGATTCAGGCAGGCCGCGAAATTCGCGTCATCGTACAGCCTGACAAGATTGACGATGCCGAAGCAACGCGCCTCGCACGCGACATCACCAAACGAATTGAAAATGAACTTGACTACCCGGGACACATCAAAGTAACAGTGATCCGTGAAACGCGGTCGGTCGAGTATGCAAAATAAAGTGGCTCAAAAAGCCGCTTTATTTTTTTCTTTTGGCGCAGTGCGATTTTCTAATCGCAGGAGAAGTAGTGTATACTAGCAACGAGGTGAGAACGAATGAAGTTGTTATTTATTGGGGACATCATGGGTTCGCCGGGGAGAGAGATCGTGAAGACTTATCTTCCCATGCTAAAGCGAAAATACCAACCGACTTTTATAGTTGCTAATGGAGAAAACTCTGCTCATGGACGGGGCATTACCGAGAAGATCACCAAGGAGCTCTTCGATAGTGGAGTTCATGCGATTACGCTGGGGAACCACGCTTGGGATCAAAGGGACATCTACGACTTTATCGACAGCGAGCCGCGTTTGATCCGACCAGCCAATTTTCCGCAGGGTGCACCAGGCAGCGGAATTACATATGTCAAGCAATCGGAAGGCGAGCTTGCCGTTATTAATTTGCAAGGACGCACGTTTTTGCCGCCTTTGGACTGTCCGTTTCAAATGGCAGACAAACTGGTTGAACAAGCCCGCAAGCGGACCAAGCTGATCTTCGTCGATTTTCATGCTGAAGCGACATCGGAAAAGCAAGCCATGGCCTGGTATCTGGATGGGAGGGTCAGCGCAGTGGTCGGTACGCATACGCATGTGCAGACAGCCGACGAGCGCGTGTTGCCGCAAGGAACCGGATTTTTATGTGATGTAGGAATGTGCGGACCGAGCAATGGAATTTTGGGGATGGAGCGAGAAGCGGTGATCCGCAAGTTTTTGACGCAGCTTCCCGAGCGCTTTGAAGTAGCGCCAGATCCAGCCCAACTCAATGCTGTCGTCATTACTCTCGATAAAACGACAGGACACGCGAAAAAACTGGAACGGATCCGAATTGACTCTGACCATCTATTTATGGAATAATAAAGAAGAGAATTGAATTTTTTGAATCTTTCTTTGGGAATAGCAGGAATTTTTAGGGGTTATGCGAATATCATTCTAATGATGACAGGATTCCGATCAGACGGGAGGTTCAAAAGGATGGAAGTATTAAAAGTTTCAGCAAAGTCTAACCCCAATTCCGTTGCTGGTGCCCTTGCTGGAGTGCTTCGCGAACGCGGGGCGGCTGAGATCCAGGCCATTGGTGCTGGGGCGCTAAACCAAGCTGTGAAAGCCGTAGCAATCGCACGAGGGTTCGTAGCGCCGAGTGGAGTTGACCTCATTTGTATTCCAGCCTTTACCGACATCGTGATTGATGGAGAGGAACGCACTGCAATCAAACTAATCGTTGAACCCAGATAATCATACAACAAGCCGATTGGCCTGCCTGTTTGTTCGTAGAATGAACAGGTTTTTTCATTTGTCCAGAAATCCTTCTGAAAAAAGACAGACGTTCTTGTCATGGGCAAGCTGATCATACCGCAACAAAGCCCCTTTACATATGCTAAAGGGGGGAGAGCAATGATGAGCGGAAGCCCTCAGACGCTGTGCAAGTAGGGTATGAAAGCCATGCAAAGAGGCCATTCTGATGATAGAAGAGCGTGGTTTTTCCTCTATCATGCAGCAAGAAATCATAGCGACTTGCTGAAGAAAAGAATGGAATGCAAAATGTACGAGGAAATGAGTTGCGTGTTTTCCGAAACGTGCTACAATGATACATGAGGATATTAATGAACCAAAGTTCAAAATTCGATTCAGGTCAAAAGTAAGTAGAGTAAAAGCACTTGCAATTTTACATGGACAGGACTACAATTGGTACTGTCAATGCACAATATTGTCACATCTTATCGAAATAAATGGATAGGATAAGCTGCTTTTTCTCACAGTCACTGAAAGGGTGGAATCTGAATGATTAGTCAACTTTCTTGGAAAGTTGGAGGACAACAAGGGGAGGGTATCGAGAGTACTGGTGAGATCTTCTCGATGGCGATGAACCGGATGGGTTACCATCTGTATAGCTACCGCCACTTCTCTTCCCGAATCAAAGGTGGACACACAAACAACAAAATCCGTGTGAGTACAACACCAATGCGCGCAATCTCTGACGACCTCGATATTCTGGTTGCATTTGACCAAGAAACTATCGATTTTAACGCGCATGAACTTCGTGAAGGCGGTATCATTATCGCTGATGCGAAATTTAACCCCAAACTGCCGGACGGTTTGAAAGAAGTACGTTTCTTGACTGTTCCTCTTACCGAAATCGCAGATGAGCTTGGCACATCTCTTATGAAAAACATGGTTTCGATCGGTGCTTCCAGTGCGATTCTGGGAATTCCGGTTGAAAGCTTCCGTCCTATTGTCGAAGATATGTTCCTCCGCAAAGGTGAAAAAGTCGTTGAAAAGAACATGGACGCCATTCGCCGCGGATTTGAATTCGTTACAGAATTGACAGGCGGCCAATTGCCTGAATTCCAATTGGAAAAAGCCAACCCTCAAAAACAGCTGTTCCTGATCGGGAACGATGCGATCGCACTTGGTGCAGTAGCAGCAGGTTGCCGTTTCATGCCTGCATACCCGATTACGCCTGCTTCTGAGGTAATGGAATATCTGATCAAAAAGCTGCCTAAATTCGGCGGTACAGTAATCCAAACGGAAGACGAGATCGCTGCGGTTACCATGGCAATTGGTGCAAACTTTGCTGGTGCTCGCGCGCTGACTGCATCTGCAGGTCCTGGTCTTTCCCTGATGATGGAAGCGATCGGTCTGGCCGGTATTACAGAAACGCCAGTCGTCATTGTAGATACGCAACGCGGCGGTCCTTCCACAGGTATGCCGACCAAAATCGAGCAATCCGACGTGAATGCCATGATCTACGGTACACACGGTGACGTTCCGAAAGTTGTCATCGCGCCAAGTACAGTAGAAGAGTGCTTCTATGATACCGTGGAAGCGTTCAACATCGCGGAAGAATATCAGCTCCCAGTTATTCTGATGACAGACCTGACTCTGTCCTTGGGCAAACAAACAGTAACTCCTTTCGACTACAACCAAGTGGAAATCCGCCGCGGAAAACTGCTGGCTGGACAAGAGTTGCCTGAGAAGGAGCAAAATGACCTCTTCAAACGTTATGAAGTAACAGAAGATGGCGTTTCTCCTCGTGTCATCCCAGGACAAAAATACGGTCTGCACCACGTAACAGGTGTTGAGCATGACCAAACAGGTCGTCCTTCTGAAAACGCTGCAAACCGTGTGCAACAAATGGATAAACGTATGCGCAAGCTGCAAGGCGTGCTGAAAACGTTCAAAAAACCGGTTGTTGCGGATGCACCTCACGCAGATGCTGACGTATTGATCGTGGGTATCAACTCTACAATCGGTACGATCCAAGAGGCGAAAGTTCGTCTTGAAAACGATGGCCTGAAAGTAAACCATGCACAAATTCGTTTGCTCCACCCATTCCCTGCTGATGAAATGAAAGCACTGATGGAGAAAGCAAAACAAGTAGTTGTGGTTGAGCATAACATTCAAGGTCAAGTTACCAACCTGCTGAAACAAAACGTAGGTGGCGCGGACAAGATCAAATCCGTTCTGAAATACGACGGTAACCCATTCTTGCCGAAAGAAATCTATGCTGAAGTGAAGGAGCTGACTAAACATGGCAACTATGAAAGAGTTTCGAAATAATGTAAAGCCGAACTGGTGCCCAGGTTGTGGCGACTTCTCCATTCAAGCTGCGATTCAACGTGCTGCTGCGAACGTAGGTCTGGAACCTGAAAACCTGGCTGTCATCTCTGGTATCGGTTGCTCCGGCCGTATCTCCGGCTACATCAACTGCTACGGTCTCCATGGAATCCACGGTCGTTCCCTGCCAATCGCACAAGGTGTGAAAATGGCAAACCGTGAACTGACTGTTATCGCTGCAGGCGGTGACGGTGATGGTTTTGCGATCGGTATGGGCCACACTGTCCATGCGATCCGCCGCAACATGAACATCACCTACATCGTGATGGACAACCAAATCTACGGTCTGACAAAAGGTCAAACATCTCCTCGTTCTGCAACTGGATTTGTGACCAAGTCTACACCTGCTGGTTCTATCGAATCTTCCATCTCTCCAGTTGAGCTGGCGCTGTCTGTAGGAGCAACTTTTGTTGCGCAATCCTTCTCCAGCGACCTGAAAGGTTTGACTGAACTGATTGAAAAAGGGATCCAACACGAAGGCTTCTCCCTGATCAACGTATTCAGCCCTTGTGTAACCTACAACAAGGTAAACACATACGACTGGTTCAAGGAGAACATCGTTCCTGTAGATACAATCGAAGGCTACGATCCGCATGACCGCGTCAAAGCGATGGCTGCTTCGATGCAACACAAAGGCCTGATTACAGGTCTGATCTATCAAAATACAGAGCAAAAAGCTTATGAAGCACTGGTTCATGGCTTCAAAGAACAAGGTTTGGCTAATCAAGACATTCGCCTGTCTGAAGAAGACTTTGCGAAACTGGTTGCCGAATTCGCGTAAGGTTTGGACGGTAAGAAGGGGCGGTTCCGATTGGGAACTGCCCCTTTTTTGTGCTTTCGGCTAGGAGATTCGACTGCGCCATTGACGATAGAAGAGCATGACGAGGAAAAAGAGCACGAGCTGTCCGAACAAGGGGTAGAGAATGCGAAGCAAGGAGCTGAATCCGATAAAGCTGACCAAATAGCTGATCAGAAGAATGCCAACCAGGATCGTGGTAGGTCGCAGCCGGGTGACGAGGCGCAATTGTTCCGATAATCCAAATACATTGGCTACCACCGTCGAGAAAATTTCCGCGTAGACCAAGAGGGAAAAAAGAAGCGGAATCGTTCGGCCCAAACCCTGCAACAAGGCGATCATGGGCATTTCGGTGTGCGAGATGCCGGGCATTTTGACGGAAAGGGAAGCGAATGCGAGTAATAGCAGCAGACCAATTCCGAGCCCCCCGATGATGCCGCCTGCGATCAAAGGCTTTTCACTTTTGCTCTGACGTCCGATCGGGACGAGAACGGCTTGTGTAAGAGAGACATTTAAGGCAACATAGTATAAAGGAGAACTCAACCATGCCCAGGGACGCAGAGACTCTACTTGAATGATCATCTGGCTTTCCCAGGGTTGTACATAGCAAAAAACCAGAAAAGTAAAGGCTACCAGGGAAGGGACGAAAATGCTGTTTACCCGGTGAATGGCGAATAAGCCTTTGCGGGTGACAAAGAAAATGGCGATCATGCTGATCCAGATCCCGAGTTGTGATGGCAGTTGAAAGGCCTCCCAGAAAATCGATCCAGTCGCCGCCAGCATGACGGAAGTAATACCGAGAAGAACGGTTAGCAGCAGGGCGTTGAACAGCGTGCCAAAAGGATGGCCGAACAGGTATGTACTGACGGCTTGATAGGAATCAGCCTGGATACGATAGGAGATCAACATGACGCGAATACCAGCCCAGATAAACAGGAAGGTAGCCAAAAGAATGCCGATTAAACCTTGCAGGCCGTATTGGACAAAGAATTCGATGATTTCTTTTCCGGAGGCAAATCCAGCTCCTACGACGGTACCCATATAGGTAAAAGCGATCTGCCATGCCGTTTTCCATGATCCTTGCATCTCAGACCTCCTGTCCCACTTTTTCCATTCTATGAAAGGAAGTGTACAGATTATGCGTATAACTGTCCTGGGGTATCAATCACCCTATCCGGGTCCCAACGGTGCGACCCCCGGTTATTTGGTGGAGACTCGAGCTGCGCGCATTTTGCTTGATTGCGGCAGCGGCGTACTGGCTCAATTGGGCAACCATACTCCGATCTACCACCTAGACGCCTTGCTCTTGTCGCACTATCATCACGATCATATTGCAGATGTGGGTGTCTTGCAGTACGGCATCATGGTCCATCAGTTGTTTTCCCAGCGGCCAACAGAAAAGCCTTTGCCGATCTATGCTCCTGCCCAGCCGATTGCCAATGCCCAGTCTTTGCCCTACAAACAGGCAACTACCTTTCATCCTGTCGATGAGAAGACGCAGATGACCATTGGCGATATTCAGATTTCCTTTTTGCGCACGGATCATGGAGATGGAGATCCCTGTTTTGCCATGCGCCTGGAAGCTTCGGGCAAAGTTCTCGTCTACGGGGCAGACAGTGGTCCCCATACCAATTGGAAGGGCTTCGCCGATGAAGTGGATTTGTTTATTTGCGAGGGGACCTATCTCGATCACAACAAGCCGAAGGAACCCAAGGGGCATCTCTCGGTGAGTGAGGCCGCTCAGTTGGCCCAAGAGCTGGCCTGCCGCTCCCTGATGATCACCCATTTGTATGCGGAGTATGAAGTGGAAGAAGTGAAAAATCAAGCGAAGGCATACCAGAACGGACCATGCCATATTGCTCAAATCGGGCTGCAAATCGAGTTGTAAAACCGGAAGTAATCGTTTTTAGGTAGAGGAGAAGAACAGCATGTTTCCAAATGTATTGGAAGTCGCACGCCAACTGATTCGAGAGCGTGTAGAAGAGGGAGAAATTGTGATCGATGCGACCATGGGCAACGGAATTGATACGTTGTTTCTCGCGCAGCTAGTCAAAGAGCAGGGAAAGGTCATTGCTTACGATATCCAGCCACAGGCGCTTGCCAAGACGAAGGAGCGTCTGGAACAGCACGGCGCATCCCAGCAGGTCGAGCTGCACCAGTGCAGTCATGAAGAAATGGCGCATTTGCAGCTGAAGGTCGGAGCGATCATGTTTAATCTGGGGTACCTGCCAGGTGCGGACAAGGAAATCACGACAACGGCTCCCAGCACCCTGCGCGCGATAGAAGCTGGATTGGAATTGTTGCGCAGGGGCGGAATAATGACGATCATGATCTATTGGGGGCATGCGGCAGGTGAAGTAGAAAAAGGGGCGGTAGAAAGCTTCTGCCAGAAACTTGACCAGAGCCGTTTTCTTGTCCTGAAATATCAGTACGTGAACCAGCAGAATCAAGCGCCATTTTTGCTGGCTATCGAGCGCAGGGCAGAATAAATCTCCTCCTTCTTTTCCCGGGCAAGCGCAGGCTTTGACAAGTGCGGCGAACGGTGTAGAAGTTTGAAAAATAGGCACGCCCCATTCGCTGATGGCACATACCCTAGGAAGAGGAATTCTTGCAAGGGGGATCTCTGTGAAAAGAATCGGCATAATGTTGGACTGGGAGATCATTCAGAAGGGGATTCGGGGAGACAAGTCATACGAGCGCCTGCCTTATTATGTAGAAATCGGAAAAGAGCTTGGACTGGAGCCCGTTTTCTTTCATCCGCGGCATGTGCTGGCAGGGGATGGGAGGGTCCGTGGATATTTTTGGAATGGCAGCAAACTGATCCCCCGTCTCGTTCATATCCCGAGTGTCATCCATAACCGTGTATTGACCGGCGACAAACAGGCTCGAGCCATCATTGCCCGATTAGGGAAAAAAAGGAAGGTCTTTAACGGATTGGTCGTCCGTGATAAGCGAAAGGTCCACCAGATGTTGTGGGAGAACGCGGCGATACGCTCTTTCCTTCCGCATACAGTTCCCTTTTCAATCACTAGGCTGAGGCAGTTTTTGGATGCGTACAGAATCGTCTATGTAAAGCCTGCGATCGGATCGGTCGGGATCGGGGTCGGACGGATTGAAAAACAAGGAAACGAGTATCATTTTATTTCATCCAAGATTCGCAGAACGCTGTCCAGACAGCGGTTGTTTTCATTCGTGAAAGCATGGGTGGGGAATAGGCGCTTTCTTATCCAGCAGGGAATACCCCTGGCCCGGTATGAAGGAAGGACCTACGATATTCGCGTCTCTGTGCAAAAAAACGGGGAGAGGGAATGGACCGTGAGCGGGATGGTTGCCAAGGTAGCGAACCAGAAAAATAAATTGAGCAACTTGTCACGCGGGGGAAGGGCGTATCCGCTTCATGTCGTGATGCAAGAAAGCTTTCCCCCAGAGCAGCATGAAAAGATACGCGAGCAAATTGAGGTGGCAGCGGTAGAAATCGCCAAGACCTATGGCCAACATTTTCCCTCGCTCGCTGATTTGGGCATGGACATCGGGATCGACCAGAACGGAAATCCTTCCTTAATCGAGGTTAATGTGCGCGACCAGCGATATTCGTTTTTCAAAGCAGGGGAAAAGGGAATGTTCAAGCAGACGTATCGCCATCCCCTGGAATATGCGCGGTCCTTGTATGCAGGCACGTAAAAAGACGGAGGCATAAACCTCCGTCTTTGTGCTTTTCCAAGCAAGTTTTACGCCTGCGTGGTGGGCTGATTGTCCGCCATCGGGTAGGGCAAATTCCGAAAATGCCGATACACCAAGGCAAGAATGGATTTACGGGTCAGAATTCCTTGAAAAATGTTCTGGTCGTCTTCAATACATACGTAGGGATGATTGATGGAGACCTCCAGGGCTTTCATAAATTCTTCTGTATCCTTCAAACGAGGAATTTTGGTGTCCATGACATCATCTACAATCAATTCCGACATTCGCTCGTACTCAAAGCGTTCCAGGCCGAGGCTTTTATTCAAAATATGGTTGGTGCTGATCTGTCCGTGCAGCCGATATTGATGATCCAGGACCGGAATGGCCGAATAACCGCTTTTGATTAAAACGAGCAATGCGTGTTCGAGGGAATTTCCAAGCTGTACATGGGCAACTTTTGTGGAAGCAATAATCAGATCTTTGATGGGTGTATGTAACAGGGAAACGTCTTGATTCATATGGATCCACCACCTTTTCTTTCGTCTAGGGCAGGTAGTTCATGGTTCATTCAAAAGATATCCGGTACCCCTTCTATGATACCGCAAGACTGCGGGAAGCGGTAGGTCTACATGAGAAATCATGGCTTGGCTATGCCATTTTCAAAAAGGATAAAAAAACCTGGCGGTGATACGCCAGGCAAGGAAAATCGAGGTGTGGAACAAATGGTTCCTGCCTTTCAGTATGCAGCATGTATACATCGGATACATTAGGAGCTTGCAGGAAGCATCTTCTCGTCTTTACTCAGGCAAATGCCAATCAGGCTTGGCTAATTCCTCGGCTGTATAAGCAAACAAATTCAGACGTTGCGACAGATGCTGGGTCGATTCCTGGAGCAAATCCGCCGGGACCGAAAAAGGGACCGATTGGACAGGCCAATGCTTCGCGATTGCGGACATCAACTGCTCTTTTACATGAGCAACGCTGACTTCACGTCCCGTCAAACCAGCGATGCTGCCTGCAGTTTTTCCGTCTATATACGGAATGGGTTTATGACTCTCCATTTCCTCCAGTCCGGCTTCCCGATAAAAGTCTTCCATCCACTCTCCGCGGGGTGATTCCTCCACGTTGATACAAAGCTGCAGAATGGAACCGTACCGAGTGCGACGCTGAGCCATACCGCCAATTTTTATGCCGCCAAGCGCAAAATCATAGTCACCAGCACAATAAGAACCCGTCACTTCACCGAACTCTATCGTTCCATACTGCTGAAGTCCTACTCCAAGAAGCTGGGAAACGAAGGAGAAGAAGGAGTCGATGGAAAGAGAGGTATCAGGCAAAAGACAAGCCAGATTGAGAACCCCTGCATCGAGTGGAACGCACGCACCCCCGGAAGAACGCAAAACACAGCCGAAGCCTTTTGTTCCAAAAAGGCGCAGTGCATGTTCAAGATGCGGAAGCTTGGCATCGCGCCTTCCCAGGTAGAGGGCACGATCGTACACCCATAGATGAATGACCGGGGCAGCGTTGGCTTCACGCAAGCTGGCTGTCAGCGCTTCATCCCGGATCAGGGGCTCCAGAGGACTGTGTGTATAAATGCCGGAATCCATCCAGCGAAAAGGTTGAGTCAGGACAATAGACATCTGAAAAACTCCTTCTACATTCTAAAAGGCTTCCATCCCATTATACATGGGCACCCGAATCTTTACTATGCATGAAAAAGCCCGACAACGCATCGCGCGTGTCGGGCCAGCCATTCTATTCCTACTATTCAAAAGCCTTAAAGGTGAAGTTATCCAGGTAGGTCATCTTGCGAGGAGCATCTTTCGTTGCTTCTGCTTTCAGGTACAGACCCAGCTTGGTGCCTTCCTGCTTCACTTGTTTCTGGGAGAACAGGAATTGATCGTTCATGTAGATCGAAACGGTCGTGCCGTTGACTACAACCTTCAGGCGATTCGTTGCTTTCAGCTTGTAGTTGCCAGAAGCGATGACATCGACATCATCATCTTCGACATCGGTTACTTTGCCCAGGATAACGCGATCTTTTTGCACGTATACGACATTCGCTTTATCCTTGACTCCGTTAAAGAACACACCGCCATAGCCATTGGTGCCGGATGGAATGACATCGACGATGAGCTCATACTTTTCGGGCTCTGTGGATTCCTTCCAATTAAGCGGCAGGAAGAAATGCTCGATATCCTCATCGGTCTCGATGGCGGTCACTTGTTTGTTGATAACACCCCAAGTACCAGTAGCACTGTCTGTATTCCAGTTTTTCAACTCGGTGTTGGAGAAGTTGTCAGTCACAGTTGCAGGCAGCTCTGGCTTTTCAGGTGTTGGTGTCGGATTCGGGAACACCACTTTGGATTCATCATTGTTTTTGCGCTCGATCAAAGCACGGTGGAGCAGAGATGCTGCTTCTGCACGCGTGATGGCATCCAGCGGGCGGAAGCGGTTGTCGGATCCTTGCATCAAATCTTTTTGAATCGCAATGGCGACGTAGGAGCGCAAATTCGGTGAGATGCGGTCATCGTCACGGAATTTTTTCAATACATTCAAGTCAGCCTTTACAGACTTGTCGTAGCCCAGCAAGCGCACCATCGCTACAGCGATATCTTCCCGTACGGCTGCCTCATTCGGTTTATACGTGTACCTGCTGCCGGATTTGTAGCCGGTCAGATAAGGCTTGGCGGATTCTACATAGTAGAACGCCCAGTGGGACTTTGGCACATCCTGGAATGTTTGGGATACATTGCGTCGGTCAATATCGACATCCGCGGCTGCGATCATAATTTTGGCGAATTCAGCACGTGTGACCAGATTGTTGGGACGGAATCTCTTGTCATCGTATCCGACGATGATCCCTCTTTCGGCCATGTCTGTAATGGCTTTGTACGCCCAGTGGTTGCGGGGGACGTCTACGAAAGAAGGGGACGCTGCGCTCACGAAAGGAACCAGCGTAAAGACCATTATCACCGCTAAGAAGAAGCTTATGGCTCGTTTCATGGTGACCTCCTCAAATCTTTTTATAATTTTTGGTCCGGCAGCTATTCAGACGCCAAGGGACAAGGGAATGTTGCAGCAACCGGGACCTATTTTGGCAAAAATGGGTAGAAAGTCGGAAGTATCGGGAAATGGAAAGATGCTACTGGCAAGTGAATATGGAAAGGAATGACTTAGAATCTCTGCATTCTCAAAAACAAGAAGAACATTCTCATTTCCCTTCTTCCATTACCCTTTTTGACCGAATATTTTCCAGATTCTTTGGATGATTTGGGTGGCACCATTCTTGCAGAGTTAAAACAGTGAATATAAAGAACAAGGAAGGTGGATATGATGCATCAAAAATCCCGTGACGAATCGCTTGCCATGGCAACAGAGATGTTGGAGCTGATCGAGAGTGAGACACTGACAGTTGAACAGAAGAAAAAGATCGTTGCTGACTCAGTGGAAAATTTCACGAATCATGTGACAAAGGCGATCCTGACACACCGTAAATCCGTCTCAACGGACTTTTCTGTCGTGGAGTGGGAAGATGAAGGTGCTGTATTTCGGGATACGATGGGTGACGAGTACGTCGATTGTCTGGGCGGCTATGGTGTTTATCTTTTGGGACATCGCCACCCCAATGTAGTCAGGGCTGTTGAGGCACAGCTCAAACGCTATGCCTTGCACAGTCAGGAGATGGTCGATCCCCTGCGAGGATATTTATCCAAGCTGGTAGCTGCGATTACCCCAGGAGATCTGCAACACTCCTATCTGGTCAATTGCGGCACGGAAGCGAATGAAATGGCCCTGAAGCTGGCTCGCTTGGCAACAGGTAAGAAATACTTTATTTCCATGGAGCGTGGCTTCCACGGCAAAACGATGGGTTCGCTGTCAGCGTCCGGAAAATCCACGTTTCGTGAGCCCTATTCGCCCTTGGTTCCGGGCTTCCAACATGTTCCCTACGGAGATGCTGACGCGGTCGATCAGGCGATTCGCATGCTGATCGCGACAGGGGAAACCGTCGCGGGAGTTATCGTAGAACCGATACAGGGAGAAGGGGGAGTCAATATTCCCCCGGATGATTTTCTGCCTCGTCTGCGCGAGATTTGTGACAAGTACGAATGTCTCTTGATTGTAGATGAAGTCCAGACAGGTATGGGACGCACAGGTACCATGTTTGGTGTCGATCACTGGAATGTCGTACCTGACATCATGACGCTCGGCAAAGCATTTGGAGGCGGTGTCATGCCCATTGCTGCCATGGTCGCGAAGAAAAAATGGTGGGGCAAAATGGAAGAGAACCCGTTCCTTTTGGGATCATCGACTTTTGGGGGAAATCCGCTTTGCTGCGCGGGTGCGATCGCCGGAATCAAGACGATTCTTGAAGACAACATCCCGCAGATGGCGAAGGAGAAAGGCGATTACATCATGCAGCGATTGGATGAAATCCGGCAGCAGTACCCGGAAGTGCTGGTTGCTGTACGCGGGAAAGGGTTATTGATCGGCATGGAATTCGCCAATAATAGCCTCGGCTACACCTTGGCCAAAATGTTGTTCGTAAAGAAAATCCTGGTAGGCGGCACCATCAATAATGCGACAGTAATTCGAATTGAGCCACCAGCGGTAATCAGCTACCAACAAGTGGATTACGTGCTAGCCTGCATTGAGGAAGGTATAGCTCAACTGGCGAAAGAATTGAAGATAGCTCGTTAATTGGGAGATATGCGGTGAAGGAGGCTTCGGTCATGATAGTGAAGGCTAACCGGCTTTTTATCAATGGAGAGTGGGTGGATTCTTCTTCGGGAGAAACATTCGAGGTTCGCAATCCTGCGAATGGAGAAGTGATCGCTCTGGCCGCAAAGGGGACGCGTGAAGATGCGCAGCGAGCGATCCAGGCAGCGCGTTTTGCATTCGATGAAGGTGGATGGGGCGATAGCAAGGCGAGGGATCGGGCAGAGCTGCTCTGGAAGGTCGCCGATCTGATTGAAGCTCGGGCAGAAGAGTTTGCCCAGACGGATACACGCAACAACGGAAAGCCGCTGCGTGAATCTCGTTATGATGTATCGGATGCCGTCAACCAGTTCCGTTATTATGCCGGACTCTGCACGAAACCTCAGGGGCAGACCTATGATGTTCCGGACGATATTTCAGCGATGGTCGTACGTGAGCCGATTGGGGTGGTCGGCGCCATCACCTGCTGGAATTATCCACTGGTAATGAATGCACAGAAAATTGCTCCGGCACTGGCAGCAGGAAATACACTGGTGTTGAAGCCGGCAGATCTGACCCCTTTATCGACCATCATGCTGTTTGAATGTTTGGAACAGGCTGGTTTTCCGCCAGGCGTGGCCAATCTGGTGACAGGGCCGGGCAGCGTCGTCGGAGATGAGATATCTCGCAATGAGCTCGTGGACAAAGTAGCCTTCACCGGAGGGACGGAGACCGGGATTACCATTATGAAAAATGCGGCTGACACGGTGAAGAAGCTTTCTCTTGAGCTTGGAGGGAAATCCCCGAATATCGTTTTTGCCGATGCCGATTTCGAAACTGCCGTCGATTATGCGCTCTTCGCGATTTTTGCCAATCAGGGAGAGGTTTGTTCGGCTGGATCAAGGTTGTTACTGCAAGAGGAGATTTACGAGCCATTCCTCGCGCGGCTGGTGGAACGTGCTCAAAAAATCGTCGTGGGGGATGGAGCCGATCCAGAGACGGAAATGGGTCCATTGATTTCAAAAGAACATATGGAGCGTGTGCTCGCCTACATCCAGCTTGGACGCGATGAAGGGGCGCAGCTCCTCTGCGGGGGAAATCGATTGACGGATCGAGGAAGGGGCAATGGCTATTTTGTAGAGCCCACGATTTTTGCAGTAGATCGTCATGACCTGAGAATTGTGCAGGAAGAGATTTTTGGTCCGGTACTCGTGGTGCAAAAGTTCACCACGGAGCAAGAAGCGATCCGTCTTGCAAATAGCACCAAGTATGGATTGGCAGGAGGGGTTTTTACCAACGATGGGGCTAAAGCACAACGTGTCATTCGGAAGCTGCGGGCAGGCATTACCTGGATCAACACGTATCACCCCACTTTTAACGAAGCTCCGTGGGGCGGATACAAGATGAGCGGGATCGGCCGCGAGCTGGGGACCTATGGCTACGAGGCGTACACAGAGGTCAAGCAGATTAATGTAAATCTCCAGGTACAGCCGATCGGATGGTTTCGCGAGTAAGGGAATCAGAACGAAAAGAGACGGGGAGCTCCTTCCCCGTCTCTTTTGTCTTTATTCATCTCGTTATTGAGAACTTTTCACTTCAGACCAGACGCGATCATACAGCTTGATCGCATCACCAATGTCCTTTACGCTTTCTACCTTTTTCATTTCTTCTTCGGGAGGGTAGATGGCTGGATTGTTCATGATGTCTTTGTCAATCAACGGGTGCGCTTCCTTGTTCGGGCTGATGTAGGGGAAGGACTTCGATATTTCCGCATTTATTTCCGGTTCCAGCATGAAGTTGATAAATGCTTCCGCTGTTTTCTTATGTTTGGCGCCGGTCGGGATGACGAAGTTGTCAAAGGAGATCATCAGCCCCTCCTTGGGCAACACCGTTCGGAACTGCGGCTTCTCACGTTGGGCCAGCGCGATTTCCGCACCCCATACAAAGGCGACATTTACTTCTCCATTCACCATCAAGGTTTTGGGGCTGTCGCTGTCAAACGCTTTGATGTTGGGCATCAGCTCCAGCATTTTTTGTTTGGCTTCCTCCAATCGGGCCGGATCGGTTTCATTTCCCGAATAGCCAAGGGTTTTCAGAACCATGCCGAGAACAAAGCGCTGATCGTCTACCATCACAATCTGACTTTTCAATTCCGGTTTCCATAAATCGGCGAAGCTTGTGATTTCTGTCTTGATGTTATCCGGGTTGTATCCGAGAGATACGGTATTTCCCATGTATGGGATACTGTACTGGTTGCCGGGATCGTGTTCCTTGTTGATGTACTCTGCAGCCAGGTTTTTGTAGTTGGGGATGTTATTCATGTCAATAGGCTGAATCATGCCTTCCTTTACCATTGGTTGGATGTAGTAATCGCTGGCAACGGTTAGATCGTAGATACCCTTGCCTACAGATACCTTGGCTAACATTTCTTCGTTTGAGGAGAAGGTGCTGTAATTGACCTTGACCCCATGCTTTTCTTCAAATTTCTTGATCACGTCTTCAGGAACATATTCAGACCAGTTAAATACATTCAGCTCCTTGTCCAGTCCTTCCGCTGTGGTTCCGCTCGAAGTGGATGAAGATGTGCTACAGCCCGCAGTGACGGCCAACGATAAAGCTATTGCCGAATACGTGATCGTTTTTTTCCAACTCTTGACCATGGAGGCACCCCCTATTATGTTTTCTCTAATTTTTCCTCATCCGGATACGTTCCGCGATGATTACTAGAAATAAGGTGACAACTAACATCAAGGTAGACAAGGCATTGATTTCGGGACTGACTCCGAATTTGACCATCGAGAAGATCTTTAAAGGCAGGGTGGAGCTGGATGGACCTGCCACGAAAAAGCTGATAATGACATCGTCAATCGAAAGTGTGAAAGCCAGGAGAGCACTTGCCAGAATCCCGGGAGCAATGATGGGAACGGTGACTTTGATGAACGTTCCCCATGGCGTCGCACCGAGATCCATAGCCGCTTCCTCGATACTCCGGTCAAATCCAGCCATGCGAGCACGCACGACAACCACGACGAAAGGAATGGAAAACGTAATGTGGGCCGCGATCAGTGTAAAATAACCAAGCGGTACCTCGAATTGGGAGAATAATGCCAGCAAGGAAATGCCCATGACGATTTCGGGAATGACGATTGGCAGATAGAGCATGGCATCGAGCGCAGTTTTGCCGCGAAATTGGTACCGATACATCCCGACAGCAGCAAGTGTGCCGATCATGGTGGCTGCGATCGTACTAATCAGTGCGACGACAAGCGAGGTCTTCATCGCCTCAAGCACCTCGGTGTTTTGCATCAGCTTGAGGTACCAGTCAAAAGTAAAGCCAGTCCACACCGCGTTAAGCTTGGATTGGTTAAAAGAGAAAAGGATCAGGATCACAATTGGCAAATACAGAAACAGATAGATTAGTGACGCATAGAGAAAGGAGAACTTGTTTGCTAGGGAGAAGCGCATCCTACACCAGATCCTTTCCCTGTTTGTCTTTGGTAATCATGATGTAAACCGCGATAAACACCAATGTGAGGACCATAAGGAGGATCGAGCTGGCAGAACCAAAGGGCCAGTCGCGTGCGGTAAGGAATTGGTTTTTGATGTGGTTGCCGATCAGGATAGTCTTGCTTCCTCCCATCAAGTCTGGTATGAAAAACAGACCCAATGAGGGGATGTAGACCAGCAGGGAACCTGCCAGAATCCCCGGTGTCGTGAGCGGCAGCGTCACTCGCCAAAACGTCTGCCATGGTTTTGCACCCAAATCCTTGGATGCTTCCAGCAAGGAACGATCCAGCTTCTCGATAGAAGCGTACAAAGGCAAAATCATAAAGGGGAGCATGGTATAGACAAGTCCGATCATGACTGCGGACTCGTTGTACAAGAGGGAGAGCGGTTCTTCAATCAGTCCAAGCTGCAAAAGAAAGGTATTGATAACACCTTCTGTCCGTAAAAGTACAACCCAGGCATATGTTCGGATCAGAGAGTTAGTCCAAAAAGGCACGATGATGAGGAGCAAAAGGATATTGCGATACTGTGTTGGGGATCGGGCGATGATGTAGGCGAAGGGATAACCTAGTACAAGACAACAGATCGTTGTATAAAAGGCGAGAACACAGGATACCCAGATGATTTTTATGTAGAGGGGATCAAAAAATCGTGTGTAATTTTCCAACGTCAATGGGAATCCAATTCCACCAAAGGAACTCCGTGAAAAAAAGCTGACGGCGAAAACCAGGATCATCGGCAAGAGAAAGAGCAGGACCATCCAGATAAATACTGGCCAAATCGTCCAAGCTTTGCCGTAGTCGATCTGGTGCTTGAGCTTGGTCTCATTTTGCAGTTGAGGCGTAGGAGCACTGTCGAGTACAGGGGGATTCATCGTGTTACCACCACCCCGTGATTGGGTTGCCAGTGCACAAACAATTCATCGCCGACAGCTGCGGGCAGGAGCTGGTCTGTCTTTTCCAGTACAACGAATGTTTGGCCACTATGCAGAGTGACGATCGTTCGGGTAGAACCGCCGCAGTAAATCCGTTCGGTCAATCTTCCATTGAGTTGAACGACCTGCTCATTGCGGGACGGCTCCAAGGATAGAACCGATTTTTCCGGTCTGATAGCAATCGTGACTTGTTCATTTTCCGCAACGTTTGCAGAGGGCGCTTTTACCTGCATCCCTTCACATTCGACCAGCAGATGCTGATGATCACGCGCTCTCACTGTTCCGTGCAAGAGATTGGTTTCCCCAATAAACCCTGCTACAAATTTCGTGGAAGGGCGCTCGTAAATTTCAGACGGGGTACCTACCTGCTCCAGGAATCCTTGGTTCATGACTCCGATGCGGTCCGACATCGTCAGCGCTTCCTCCTGGTCATGCGTGACAAAGACAAAAGTGATGCCAAGCTGTTTTTGCAGGTGCTTTAGCTCGACCTGCATCTGTTTGCGAAGTTTTTGATCCAGGGCGCCAAGCGGTTCATCGAGCAAGAGTACTTTCGGATTATTCACGAGGGCGCGAGCGATGGCGATGCGCTGTCGCTGTCCGCCGCTGAGCTGGTCAGGCTTGCGGCGCGCATAATCTTCCAGTTGGACCAGCCGAAGGGCATCTTTGACACGCTTCTCGATTTCTTGTTTAGGAATTTTTTTTACGCGAAGACCAAAGGCAACATTGTCATAAGCAGTGAGATGGGGAAAAAGGGCGTAGCTTTGAAAAACCGTATTGACGTCACGTTGGTAGGCGGCAAGATTGTGGACGTATTGACCATCCAGCATGATTTCACCAGAAGTGGGCTGCTCAAAACCGGCGATCATTCGTAGTGTGGTCGTTTTCCCACAGCCGCTGGGTCCTAACAAAGTGAGAAATTCCCCTTTTTCAATATCGAGGGACAGATCTCGGACTACAGTTTGAGTACCAAATTGCTTCACGAGGTGCTGCAGCTTTACCATGAGACCACTCATGAGAATCCTCCCTTATCAATGTCTGAAAATTTAGATTAGCAAGAATGGTGCCAATGGTAAAAGACAGGACACAATCCTTTTCACCGAGTGGGAAAAGGAAACCGATCTGCCGAGACGGAATGTTAGATTCCTGAAAACTAGAAAACTTTCTCATCATTGAGAAGTTTATGTCCTTCCAATTTTCGATACAAAGTTGCGAGACCAATCTCCAGCTTCTCTGCGATGTACTTTTTCGCTTCCAGCGATTGACCGTGCTGCTGCAGCAGGGAGGAAAGGATCTGGCGTTCGTGACGACGGATGCGTTCTTTAAGCGGGAGCTCGTTTTCGCCTGGAGTGGCTATAGCGCTGATGCTGTGATGCTGTTTGATGCGAGCTGGAATGCTCTCCAGACCGATGTAGGTAGAGGTTTCCATATTGACGGCGTATTCGACTGCATTTTCCAGCTCGCGAACATTGCCGGGCCAGTGGTAATGGCGGAGCACAGCTTTCACCTGAGGTGTAAAGTCAAGAACCGGGTGATTGAAGAGTTGTCTGTATTTGGATAAAAAGTAATCGAGTAACAGCGGAATGTCATCGGAACGTTCACGCAGAGGGGGCATATGCAAGGGAATGACATTGAGGCGGAAGTACAAATCTTCCCGAAACTCCTTGTCACTCACCATTTGTTCCAGGTTTTTGTTCGTCGCAGAGATCACCCGTATATCGACGGGGCGCAGGTTATTGGAGCCGACGCGTTCTACCTGCTTGGACTGTAGAACGTGCAGCAGCTTCACCTGAAGATGGAGTGGCAGGTCGCCAATCTCATCGAGGAAGATCGTGCCCCCGTCTGCCAACTCGAATTTGCCCGCTTTTCCCTCGCGTTTGGCTCCTGTGAAAGCCCCTGCATCGTAGCCAAACAGTTCGCTTTCGAGCAGGGCTTCCGGGATGGCGCCACAGTTGACAATGATAAATGGTCCAGAGCGGCGTGAACTGGCTGAGTGAATGGCAGCAGCCAGCATTCCTTTGCCTGTGCCGCTTTCTCCCGTGATCAGAATATTGGATGTGCCACGCGCGACCTGTTCAGCTTGCTTAATGACGAGGGAGAGGGCGCGACTCTTGCCTTGCAATTCCGAGAAGTAGAGGTTCTTATGCTCATTGGTCAGCACATATGCCAGACGACGCATGTCTACCATTCTGCGAAAAGACGCGACAACTCCGGCGACGTGGTTATTGACCTGAATTGGTCGAGCGGTGACGATAAAATGCATGTCGTGGTCTTCGAGGGAGTAGATTTCTTCCTGTTCGATGTAGCCGATCCCATTTGTCAGGACCTGCAGCATGGGGGATTGATGCCAGATTGCTTGCAAGGGGGTGCCGATCAATTCGGATTTTTGTTTCTTTATGAGCTGCTCAGCTGTCATGTTGCAGGTCGTGATGATGCCGCGTTCATCGATAGCCAGGATGCCTTCGGGGATGGATTCGATGAGCGTTTCCAGCTGAACAAACGTCTTTTTCCATTGATTCCACGCTTCTTGCTCGGCAATTTTACTTGTCAACAGATCGGTCATTCGTTGGAGGAAAGTGAGGTAGGCTAGGCGGTTGTGTATGAGTCTATGCCGTTGTGATTCGTTGAACGCGATAAGTCCGATGACGCCAATTACCCGTCCTTTGTACTGGATCGGCGAGCAGAGCTCAGCCAGTTCCTGTGTAACACCCTGAAGTACGGAGGGATCGTACTGTGGGTCATTGCGCGCATCCTCGATAAAATAGGGCTGGTTGGTCGTAATAACTCTTCCGTACAAGTACCCGGCATCAATCTGTCCGTCTTCTTCTTTGCTGTTGATCCGTTTTTCGTAAAAACCTGTGCCTGCGATGATCGTCATTTGATCGTCTACGATCTCGGTCTCAATTTGCAATGCTGCAGAAATGGCAACTGCTACCTGCTGAGTGATTTCCTGAAAGTCACTTAATAAGCTCAAGAACATACCCTCCTACAAAGAAAAGTTGGCACAGGCATCCATGCGAAAAACATGCGAAACTCAGCAACAGATTTCCATTTATGAGAATATTTAAAAAATATCACACAGGACGAGGGAATGGAAGTAGCGAAAGAGTGCGGAGGCTTCCAAATCCTGCGGAAGAGATGTTGCTCATCTTCAGTGGTCTCCTGAGCATTTGTACATATTTCGCCTCATTCTGATTCGCTTTTGAATCAACTAAAATGATATAATTCTGTATTGGCACATGTCAGATAACAATTCCAGTTGAGGTGATACATCATGAAAGAGACGAAAGAGGCGACTGTGGACTTAAAATCCGGCAAGTCTCCCAAAACGGCGGCTGATTACGCCAAGTACTTTCAGGCTCCTTCCCTGAAGGATGCCAAGCAGCGCGGCAAAGAAGAAATCAAGGTTCATTATGACTTCACGATTTCTGACGAGATGCGGGATATCGGAAAAGGGAAGCGTTATCATGTTCGCACCTACGGCTGTCAGATGAACGAGCATGACTCCGAGACGATTTCCGGCATTTTGGAGCAGATGGGCTATACGCCGGCGGAAGAAATCGAAGAGGCCGATGTCATTCTGTTCAATACCTGTGCGATCCGGGAAAATGCGGAGGACAAGGTGTTTGGCGAGCTGGGGCACATGAAGCGTCTAAAGCACAACAACCCCAACCTGATTTTGGGCGTATGCGGCTGCATGTCGCAGGAAGAAAAAGTCGTCAACAAGATCCTGAAAAGCTATCAGCAAGTCGATCTGATCTTCGGCACCCATAACATTCATCGTTTGCCTGAGCTGCTGCGCGATGCCATGTTCAGCAAGGAAATGGTCATCGAGGTTTGGTCCAAGGAAGGCGATATCGTCGAGAATATGCCGAAGCTGCGCGAAGGAAACACCAAAGCGTGGGTCAATATCATGTACGGCTGTGACAAATTCTGTACGTATTGCATCGTCCCCTATACCCGCGGCAAGGAACGCAGTCGGCGTCCTGAGGATGTCATCGCGGAGGTTCGCGATCTTGCGCGGCAAGGCTTCAAAGAAATCATGCTGCTGGGGCAAAATGTCAATGCGTATGGCAAAGACTTCGAGGACATCAAGTACGGTTTTGGCGACTTGTTGGACGAGATTCGCAAAATCGACATCCCGCGCATTCGTTTTACCACAAGCCATCCCAGGGATTTTGACGATCATTTGATCGAGGTGCTGAGCCATGGAGGCAATCTGGTGGAGCAGATCCACTTGCCCGTGCAGTCCGGGTCCAGCGAGGTCTTGAAGCGAATGGCGCGCAAATATACCCGTGAACATTACCTGGAGCTCGTGCGTAAAATTAAAGCGGCGATTCCGAATGTCTCCTTGTCCTCTGATATCATCGTAGGCTTCCCCGGAGAGACCGACGAGCAATTCGAGGAAACGATCTCGCTGGTGGAAGAAGTGCGGTATGATTTTGCGTACACGTTCATCTATTCCCCGCGGGAGGGAACTCCAGCGGCGGTGATGGAAGACAATGTACCGATGGAGGTCAAAAAGGCGCGCCTCCACCGTCTCAATGAAGTGCTGGCACGGATCGGCTTGGAACAAAACAAGAAGCTGGAAGGCGAGACACTCGAGGTTCTCGTCGAAGGCGTTTCTCGAACCAACGAAGAAGTGCTGGCCGGTCGCACGCGGACAAACAAGCTGGTTCACTTTAAAGGAGATGCTTCCCTGATCGGGCAGTATGTCCATGTACACATTACAGATGCGAAGACGTGGACACTTCACGGAGAAATCGCGACAAAAATAGAGGTGTAAGCAAATGGAGCAAACAAATATGTACACACAAAAAGAAATTCTGGATAAAGCACGCGAACTTGCTACGATGATTTCTCGCACCAATGAGGTTGATTTCTTCAAGCGGGCGGAGTTGCAGATCAAGCACCATGAACGTGTTCAGGAGCTAATCGATCAGTTGAAGCAAAAACAAAAACAAATGGTCATGTTTGAGTCCATCAACAAACCGGATCTGGTCAAGAAGCTGGAAGCGGAATTCAATGAATTGCAAGAAGAACTGGATTCGATTCCGCTTGTAAACGAATTTAAACAGTCTCAAGTAGATGTCAATGACTTGCTGCAGATGGTAACCAACGTCATTACGAACACCGTATCCGAGCGCATTATCCTGGATACAGGCGGCAATCCATTGACAGGCGAGACAGGCGGCGGCCCTGAAAAGAAACATGACGGCCACTGCTGCTCCTAGAATAGAAGAATAGGCGGCTGTAATCGCGTCGGTACTCGAACAACTTCTTACGCAAAATGAAGCTGGGTGTTTGCACCCTAGTCGAATGCCCTGCATACAAATGTACAGAAACGTTGTATGGAGGAGGTAACGAAATGTCGGGTTCAGACAAAGATCTACAGTGCCGAGAACTGATCGCGAAAGCTGTTTGCGGCAAAGGCCATAAATTTTCTTCGACTACCCACACTATTATTCCGTCGCAAACTCCTTCGACGATCCTGGGTTGCTGGATTATCAACACCAATTTCCAGGCAGAGAAAGTCGGAGACGCGGTTGAAGTATCTGGAACGTATGACGTCAACCTGTGGTTCTCGTTTGCAAATAACACGCAGACTGAAGTCAAGCGGGAAACTGTCAAGTTCTCCGTACTCGTTCCGCTTACGTTCTTCGACAAGAACTGCAGAGGGGATCTGGAAATCGTAGCTCGCGCAATTGAGCAGCCCAAGTGCGTCAAAGCTGAGTTGAGTGGCGGCGGTACGATCACAGTCCGAGTTGAAAGTGAATTTGCTGTAGAAGTAATTGGAGAAACAAAAGTCTGCGTTGTTGTCTGCAACAATTGCGACGACAAGGATTTCCAACTCTTGGGCGACTTTGAAGAGAACAGCGACGAATTCGACGACTTTGATTCGTCTACACTGCTCGATGAGCTGGACTAAAGAGGAGAGGCATATCTCCTCTTTTTTTTCATTTTTGCACGTCCTCTTGCTCCGTCCTCCCACCTGCGGCACATGACAGACTCACTTTTTATGGGCGTCAACATAGGCTATACCATCAACGAATGGAGCGTGAGGACGATGACCGTGCACGTATCAGCCAGCGACGCCCGTCTGTCCTTGGTGAACAGGGCTCAGCTCATGACGGCCAATGTCAAGGAAGCGGTGGCTTTCTTACGGCGTCCGCAAGCGGGAAGGTGGCTTCTGCACTTGAGCGGGCTTCCGGTCACGGCGAGGAAAAAACCGCTTCCCGGTTGGCGGGCATACCTCGTCAGCTTGTACCAGGATCACATATTGGAAGTGACTCGCCGTGCCGAGCAGCCGCAATGGCTCCGGGAGACGTGGGAACAGACTGAAACGGAACCGATTCCTTGGCCAACACAGGATCCGGAAGTGAACCTGGTCAAGAACCTGGCGGCGCGCAGCTTGTATGCTGCAGGGATCGATGCGGGACAGGTGCTGATCTACGCGGCATCCACTCATCGTGCCAAGGTGGCCAGCGTCGTTCCTGACTGGCCAGCGGAATCAGCGGATGTCTTTTTGCGGCTTGCGCGAGAATCGTGGCAAAAAAAGCAAGCCATGCACAACCAAGAGCTGCTGTTGCTCGGAGCCGACCCGGAATTCGCATTGAGAAGGAATGACGGGGGGATGGCGCTGGCATCTGATTTTCTGAAGATAGCAGGAGTCGTGGGCTGTGATACCACTCGCTACCGGGAAGAGCTGGCTATGCATCAGCATCCGGTCGCAGAGCTTCGTCCCGAGCCTCAAGCGGATCCTGAACAGCTGTTTGCGGCTATCAAGGCGGCACTGAATCTGGCGCGTCAGAAAATCCCTGAACGCGGCATCGAATGGCTCGCGGGGGGAATGCCGTTTGACGGCTACCCGATTGGGGGACATCTCCACTTTAGCGGGCTTACTCCTACCTTTGCCCTGCGTAGAAAGTTGGATGCCTACCTGGCTCTGCCGCTTGTTTTGATCGAAGACGGAGGATGTCTTCGGCGCCGGGAACGCTATGGATTTCTGGGAGATGTGAGAGAGAAGGCGTACGGATTTGAATACCGGACGCTGCCAAGCTGGCTGGTCCACCCCGTCCTGACTCGCGGAATTCTTCATCTGTCGCATCTGGTTGCGACCCATCATGATCGTTTGCGGGCGGCGCCACACGTACAGCCTCATCTCATCAGAGCCTACTATCGCGGAGAAAAAGACATCTTAGCGTCCTATGTTGGGGAGATATGGAGAGAGCTTCGTGCCTTACCCGGCTATCGCCACTATCAGGTTCATCTGGATCGTTATTTTTCATTCCTGCTCTCAGGGGAGACCTGGGCTGCTGATCAAGATTTGCGCATCGCGTGGAAACTGGTCTAGGGTGTGCGGGAATCTTTCAACTTTCCCTCTGAATCATGGTATAATAACAAACGAGATTTTCATGTAGGAGAAGAAACCAATGGCTGAATATACCCCCATGATTCAACAGTATCTGGCGATCAAGAAAGATTATCCGGATACTTTCTTATTTTTCCGATTGGGAGATTTTTACGAACTCTTTTTTGAGGATGCTTTGCTGGCTTCTCGTGAACTGGAGATTACTCTGACCGGACGGGAGGGAGGCGGGGCGGAACGAATCCCTATGTGCGGTGTTCCCCATCATGCAGCAGACGGCTATATCGCCGAGCTGCTGAAAAAGGGGTACAAGGTGGCTGTCTGTGAGCAGGTCGAGGACCCGAAAGAAGCGAAGGGTGTCGTCCGTCGCGAGGTGACCCGGGTCATCACACCGGGGACGATGATGGAAGGCAAATGGCTGACAGACAAAGAGAATAACTATATGGCCGCCATCGCGGAGGTCGAAGGGAGAAGCGGTGTAGCCACCTGCGACATGAGTACAGGGGAGATGTACGTCACTTCCTTGTCGGGCACCGGACAGTTGGTGCTGGATGAAGCATTGCAGTTCCGCCCCAAAGAGCTTGTTTTCTACGGGCTTGCGGAATACCCGAAAACGACGATTCCCACTGCGATGATCGAGAACAGCCAGCTTGATCCTTTTGCTGTCGATACGCAGTATCAGGAACAGGCGAAGGAACTCGACCTGGCGATGCGTACCGCTGTCAATGCCCTTTTGTACTACATAGGAACCACACAGAAACGAAGCCTCGCTCATATGCGTCTTATCAAGCGTTACGATGCGAGACAGTACCTGCAGATGGACGGCTTTTCGCGGCGCAACCTGGAGCTGACCGAAACCATTCGCGACAAGACGAAAAAAGGCTCCCTGCTATGGCTGTTGGATCGAACAGAGACAGCGATGGGCGGACGTCTGCTGCGCCGCTGGATCGAGCGCCCCCTGCGCAATATCCAAGAGCTGACGGCCCGTCTGGAGGCCGTCGAAGCTCTAAAAGGCGATCTGCTTCTGCGTTCGGATTTGCGTACGTGCCTGGATCGCGTCTACGACCTGGAGCGTTTGGCAGGCAGGATCTCGTACGGGAACGCCAATGCGCGCGATCTGGTGCAGCTGCGCCTCTCCCTGGAAGCAGTCCCTCAGCTTAAGCAGCTGTTGCTGCAAACAGATGCGGCTGTGTTGCGCCAAATGGCTGCCGAGATGGATGAGTGCGAGGATCTCGTCGCCGTTTTGCGCAAGGCTTTGGTGGATGATCCGCCGCTATCCGTGCGGGAAGGGGGCATCATCCGCACGGGGTATGATGCTTATCTGGACAAGCTGCACACCGCAAGCAGGGAAGGGAAAACCTGGATCGCCCAGCTGGAGCAGCGCGAACGCGAAGCAACTGGGATTCGTTCCTTGAAAGTCGGTTATAACAAAGTGTTTGGCTATTATATCGAGGTGTCAAAAGCCAACATCCCCCATGTGCCGCCGGGACGCTATGAGCGAAAGCAGACCCTGACCAATGCAGAGCGGTATATCACGCCTGAACTAAAAGAGCAGGAAGCCCTGATTCTCGAAGCAGAAGACAAAATGATCGAGCTGGAGTACCAGCTTTTCTCGGCTGTTCGCAATGAGATGGCCAAACAGATCCCCCGGATACAGGAATTGGCAGAGCGAATCGCAGCAGTGGATGTTCTGCAGGCCTTCGCGACCGTCAGCGATGAGCGCGGGTATGTGCGCCCGCAGTTTTCCGAAAATGGGGAGTACGCCATTGAAGATGGCCGTCATCCGGTGGTGGAAGCCGTCTTGGATCAGGAGAAATACGTTGCCAATGACGTGCAGATGGATCCGCACAAACGCCAAGTCCTTTTGATCACAGGTCCGAATATGGCAGGGAAGAGCACGTATATGCGCCAGATCGCGTTGATTACCGTGATGGCGCAAATTGGCTGCTTCGTTCCTGCCAAGTCGGCAACCTTGACACTGGTCGATCAGATTTTTACCCGGATTGGTGCGGCAGATGATCTCGCAGGGGGACATAGCACCTTTATGGTGGAGATGCTGGAGACAAAGCACGCGCTGCAAAAAGCAACTGCACAAAGCTTGATCCTGCTCGATGAGATCGGACGGGGAACCTCGACCTATGACGGGATGGCTCTGGCCCAGGCAGTAATCGAGTACATTTGTGAAAAAATTGGTGCCAAGACGCTTTTTTCTACGCATTATCATGAGCTGACCGGATTGGCTGACATCCTGAAAGGTGTTGTCAATGTAAACGCTCGATGTGAAGAGCGGGAAGGAAAGCTGTTGTTTTTGCACCGGATCGAAGAGGGAAGGGCCGATAAAAGCTACGGAATTCACGTAGCCGAACTAGCCAAGATGCCGGAATGGGTGATTGATCGCGCCCGCAAGATTCTGGAAGGACTGGAGGCAGGTGCTGCAACATCTGCGTCCGACGTGCAAATGTCGTTTGAGTCCATGTGGAGCGCACCTGTCGCAGCAGTGCGCGAAGAAGCTCCTCCAGCACCAGCACTGCCGCCGGAAGAACAGGAAATCATGGCAGAGCTGCGTGAATTGGACTTGAACCAAACGACTCCGATGGATGCAATGCTAAAGCTGTTTGAGTGGAAAAAACGTCTGAAATAAGTCAGGCCGGAGCGAGAAAGGAGGAGCGGCATGGGTGTAATCAAGCTATTGGATGAGCATTTGGCTAATATGATCGCAGCGGGTGAAGTCGTAGAACGGCCGGCTTCAGTCGTAAAAGAGCTGGTGGAAAATGCGATCGATGCGGGGGCGCGCCATATCGAAGTCCATGTGGAGGAAGGCGGTCTGGAGCTGATCCGCATTGTGGACGACGGGCAAGGGATGGACAGAGAGGACTGCCGACTCGCATTTGAGAGACATGCGACCAGCAAAATTGGCTCTACGCGGGATTTGTTCCGGATTCGTACGCTTGGCTTTCGCGGTGAGGCGATGCCCAGTATCGCCGCTGTCTCGCGCGTCGAACTGACCAGCAGCCCTTCCAGCAGTCAGGTGGGAACCTTGCTTCGGATCGAAGGCGGACAGATTGTGGAGGAGAAGGATGTCGCCACGGTCAAAGGGACAGAAGTATGTGTACGCAGCCTGTTTTACAATACGCCAGCCCGCCTGAAATACATGAAATCAATCGCGACAGAGGTTAGTCACATCTCGGATTTTGTCAACAGGCTTGCCTTGACGCATCCCTCTATCGCGTTTACCTTTACGCATAATCAAAAGACTCTGCTGCAAACCTCGGGCGATGGAAAGCTGCTGCATGTGATGGCAGCGATCTACGGAGTGCAAATCGCCAAGCTGCTGCTCCCCATCTCGGGGGAGACGCTGGATTTTCGTTGGAGCGGCTTCATCTCCAAAACCGAGGTGACGCGAGCGAATCGTTCGTATCTGTCGACCCTCGTCAATGGGCGCTATGTGCGCAGTCTGTCATTGAACCATGCGATTTTGCGCGGTTATCACACCTTATTGCCGATCGGACGCTATCCAATCGTCGCCATGCAAATTGAGATGGACCCGACATTGGTCGATGTAAACGTCCATCCGGCAAAGCTGGAGGCTCGCTTCAGCAAGGAAGAGGAACTGTGCAACGCGATTGAACAATCGGTGAAGGAAACCTTGCGCCAAGGTTTGGGGATTGTCCGTCCCATGGGGACCCAACCTAAGGCGAAAGTCGTGACTCAAGTCGAGCAGCCGCAGTTTGAGTTGCAGTTTGCCCCTCAAGCTGTCACACTGGCAAAAGAACGGGATGTCGTCACGCCAAGCAATTCTGACATGTCAAAAAGGCAGCCGTATGTGAGTCGAGAATTCTTCGAAGAGCTGACGACGAGCGCAGTGCAAGCCCCTGCAGCAATGACCACAACAACCATGGCAGAAGAGCCGTCTGCACCCGCGATCAAAGAATCGGGTTCAGGGTACAATGAATCGCCAAAAGCAGCTAGTGTAGCAAACGTCAAGGAGCAGGAACCGCCTATGCCGGAGCCAGTTGCGCTGCAAGTGTCGATGGCCTCCGCCGAAGAGGCGGAGGGGGAACCGGATGAATCGGCAGTCCCCGTTCTTTATCCCGTCGGGCAGGTTCACGGCACGTATATCGTTGCACAGAACGACACCGGAATGTACCTGATCGACCAGCACGCTGCGCAGGAACGGATTTTTTATGAGTACTTCATGGAAAAGCTGCGGCAGGAAAGCGTGGCCAGCCAGCTCATGCTCTTTCCCCACACAGTGGAGTGTACGGCTGCGGAAGCGGTGCGGCTGGAAAAACGGTTGCCGCTGCTGCAATCTTTTGGACTCGAGATCGAGACCTTTGGCAGCAGAACTTTTCTCGTACGTGCCCATCCCCACTGGTTTCCGGAAGGCGCGGAGCTTGAGGTCATCGAGGAATTGATCCAGTTTGTTTTGGAGGCTGGAGAGCATGTCCAGGCTGACGTAGCTTTGATGCGGGAGAAGGCAGCCATTATGATGTCGTGCAAGGCTTCAATCAAGGCAAACCGCTTTTTGACGCATGCCGAGATGGAAAGCCTGCTCCAACAATTGCGGACGACTACCAGTCCCTTTACTTGCCCCCATGGCAGACCGATCATCATTCATTTTTCCGGTTATGATCTGGAAAAGATGTTCAAGCGAGTCATGTAAATCAGGCAGTACGGGTAACAGACGCAACAGGCAGGAGTGGAACACAGCAATGATTATAACCACCGGACTTGAACCTGACCAAAACACCCTGAATCACGCAGACCAGTTGGCGGAGCGCTTCGGATTGCGTGTGCAGAAGCGGGGAGATCTGTCCTTGCAGGAACTGCGAAGACGTCATGGTGAGGATGAACTTCTCGTTGTCTCTGCACGGGGAGCGAGGTTGGAGGTACCGGGCAAAAAGCCATTCTTTTTTCATCCTAATACGGCTGCTTTTCGTATAAAGCGCCTTGTGCGCGGTGATACTGATACTATGCTTGCTGCTTGCCAAATTCATCCAGGCGATCACATTTTGGATACTACGATGGGTTTGGGCGCGGACGCTATTGTATTTGCCCATGCTGCAGGAGCAGCGGGACGAGTCGTCGGTATTGAATCGCAGCCGTTGATCGCGATCCTGGTCGAAGACGGGTTGAAGAGGTGGACCTCTGACGCAGTCGAGTTGTGTGAAGCCATGCGGCGGGTGGAGGTTCGCTGCGGCAATCATCTGGAGCTGATGCATAAGATGCCGGATGATTCCTTTGACGTCGTGTACTTCGATCCGATGTTTGAAATCACCGTGGAAAGCTCGACGGGGATCGCAGGAATTCGCGAGCACGCCAATACGGACTCGTTACACGAGGATGCGATTCATGAAGCTTTGCGGGTCGCAAGAAAACGGGTCGTAATCAAGGAGGGCAAAACGAGCCGCCTGCACGAAAAGTTCGGATTTACGCCTGTTCGCGTTCGTGGTCAGCATGTCGTGTACAGCTACAAAGAGATAGATGGAGGGGAGTGACTTTGCAACGAAAAGAAAAGCTTGTCGTGATCGTAGGCCCGACAGCAGTAGGGAAGACAGACCTCAGTCTGGAGTTGGCTGAACAGTTCGATGGAGAAGTCATTTCGGGAGATTCCATGCAGGTGTACCGCGGCATGGATATCGGTACGGCGAAAGCGTCGCCGCAGGATTTGGCCCGCGTTCCCCATCATTTGATCGATATCATCGAACCGTCAGAGGAGTACTCTGTAGCGCAGTTTCAGGAGAGCGCCACAAGACTCATCACGGAGATCAACCAGCGGGGACGTCTTCCATTTATCGTAGGTGGTACGGGCCTCTACATAGAATCCGTGACACATCGTTTTCAATTCTCGCAATCACCCCAAGACCCGGAATTGCGTGATCGCCTGCAGCGCCTGGCGGAGACGGAAGGGGTGGAAGCCCTGCATGCCCGTCTGGCCAGCGTTGATCCCATAACGGCTGAGCGCCTGCATCCCAATGATGTCAAGCGTGTCATCCGAGCGCTGGAGGTCTATGAGAGCAGCGGATATAAAATGTCCGATTTTCAGCTTCGTGCCAAGCAATCTCCTTATGATCTCGTGATGATCGGTTTGACGATGGAGCGCGAAAAGCTGTATGAGCGGATTAATCATCGGGTCGATCTGATGATAGAAGCGGGACTCGTGGAGGAAGTGCGCAGATTGCTGGATCAGGGGTTGGATGCCTCGCTTGTATCCATGCAGGGATTGGGGTATAAAGAAGTGATCCCGTATCTGTATGGTGAGATCACGCTCGAGAAAGCAGTGAATGACATCAAACAGCGAACGCGTCATTTTGCCAAACGCCAATTATCCTGGTTCAGGCGAATGAGTGACATCGAATGGTTTGATGTGACGGACCCGGCCGATAAGCCGCAAGTCGAACAAACTATCAAGCATATATTGGCAGGAAAGTTTCAACAATTGCCGAATATATAACATACAAGTCCTTTTAGGGGGTAGTGTCCATGAAACAGACGATCAATATTCAAGATACGTTTTTGAATCATTTACGGAAAGAAAACATCGCGGTCACCATCTATTTGGTGAACGGATTTCAATTGCGCGGCTACATTAAAGCGTTCGATAATTTCACGATTGTGATTGACAGCGAAGGCAAGCAGCAGCTCGTATACAAGCATGCGATCTCCACATTCACCCCGCAACGTCCAGTATCGCTGATGTCCCAGGAAAACAACCAGCAATAACCAGGATAGCCCCGGATAAAAAGAGCCAAGAAAAAAGACAAGGAAGCCGCAACCAGCATCCTTGTCTTTTTTTATCAAGCATTTTTTCTTGAACGGATCAAAAAAGCGTTGACGAGCACAGCGCAGATGGTCGTCGCAGCAATGACGATCCCCATCGGTACAGCCGTCGAGCTTCCCCCGATACCGACGAGGGGAGCCACCAGTCCACCGCTGATGAAGGAGATCAAGCCTTGCAAGGCAGATGCGCTTCCCGCAGCTTGGCTCTGGTTTTGCATGGCGAGGGAAAATCCGGTAGCCCCGACAATCCCGACGCTGGACACCACGAAAAACAACGGAATGAGCAGTGCGAACAGACTGCCTTGCAACAGGATCATTGCGAGCAGAACCAGGCCGCTGACAGTGGCAAGCGAAATGCCGAAAACGAACAGCTTCCGTTCTGTCACCTTCCCGGCTAGGCGACCTGTAATCTGGCTGGCGAGAATGATACCGACACCATTGACAGCAAAAATGACGCTGAACATCGCGGGTGATACGCCATAAATCTCCTGAAACACGAAGGGAGACCCCGATATATAGGCGAACATTGCGGCCGTCACGAGTCCTTGAGCAAGGGCATAGCCCATAAAGTTGCGATCTTTGACGAGACGAGCAAAGGTAGATAGCGTATTGGACAATCCAGCTTTCGAGCGCCGTTCGGCAGGCAGCGTTTCCGGCAGTCCAAACATGACTACCACAAACATGAGAACGCCGATCAGACTGAGGACGATGAATACTCCTTCCCAGGGAGTAAAGTGAAGCAGTTGTCCGCCAAAAATCGGAGCGGCGATGGGCGCTACACCATTGACGAGCATCAGGAGAGCAAAAAACTTGGTCAACTCGGTTCCTTCATACATGTCTCGGACCATTGCACGAGCGATCACAATGCCTGCCGCTCCAGCCAAGCCTTGAACGAAACGGAGCAGGACAAAGGTCCAGATGGATGGCGCTACTGCACAGAGAATCGAGGAGATGGCATAAATAATCAGTCCGATTAACAGGGGGCCTCTGCGACCGCGCACGTCACTGATGGGCCCGGCGAAAAGCTGGCCTACGGAAAGTCCCACCAGGCATGCCGTCAGACTGAGCTGAACCATGGAGGTACTGGTCTGCATGTTGTCTGCAATGATGGGCAGAGCAGGCAGGTACATGTCCAGGGAGAGGGGACCGAATGCTACCAATGATCCCAAAACAGTTGCCATCCATAATCGGCGTGACCGATTAGCCGAAAGCTCGGGGGCTTCCAATTTTTTGGCAGTTTCCATCATTTTGAATGTCAAACCTTTCTTTCGTAAAGTGTGCATGGGGGCAAGGAGCTTTATTCCTCCTCCGAATCCAAGGGCAGATGCAAGGAGCGGTTCTCCTCGTAGAAATCATTCATTTCTGACTGGATTTGCAAAAGCATGCGTCCGAACTGCTCTTTTTCCTCCGTGCTGAATGATTGAAAACATTTGGACTCCAGCTCGCGCATCACTTCCTTGACGAAGCCGGCTGCATGGCGCCCCTTTTCCGTCAAGTAAACCCGCGAGATCCGATGGTCGTTCGGATCCGTCTGGCGCTTGACGAGGCCGTTTTTCTCCATCCGGGACAGCATGCTGGTGACGGTAGCCGGCTTGCTGTGAATATGCGCGGCCAAATCCTTCTGAATCAGTCCATCGGTTTTGGCCAATCGCAGCAAAATCGGCGGTTGTCCCGGAAAAACCTCATATTTTTGTATGAGCAGATCGACATTTCGCCGATGCTGTTTCAATACACGCCTCATCAAAACCGTAAGCGACTCCGAGTGATCGTAATCCTCCAAGATGCTCCCTCCAATTAGTTAGCATGCTAATTAATCGCAACTATAGCGGATGATGAGGGAAGTGTCAATACTGCAGGTTGCAAGGTCGGCGCTTCTGATTCATACTTCAGAATAGCAAGGTATGATAATCGCAAGGAGCATTTGCCATGTTGAAAAATGAACAGATCAAAGCAAGTGAAGTGCAATTGATTGGGATAGATGGAGAAGATCGGGGCATCGTGGAGACCAAAGAAGCGTTGCGCATTGCCCGCGATTTGGGAGTGGATTTGGTCTGCCTGTCGTTTGCGAGCAGCCCTCCGCCTTGTCAGCTTGTACGGCACGCGGACTTTAAAGCGAAAGCCGACAAGGAAAAAGCAAAGAACCGAAAGCAGGAAAAAGGGGCCAAGGTGAAAGAAATTCGCTTGAGCGCTTTCATCGAAGATCATGATTACGACACCAAGAAGCGGCAAGCAGAACGGATTTTGAGCGGAGGCGACATCGTGCAATTGGTTGTACGATTGGAGAAAAAAGAAAGCCAGGAAGCCAAGCAGATCATCGAGCAGTTGGTCCGGGACCTGGCTCACTGCGGAAGACAGGATAAGGGGATTCAGGTGAGCGGCAAACAAGTGTTGGCCGTCATGAAGCCTTTGGACTGAGGCTGGATCATGCCGTTCACGTTCGCTCATCCCGCCATTGTATTGCCATTTTACAAAAATCGCTGGTTTTCCTTTACTGCCTTGGTATTCGGAAGCATGTCTCCCGATTTTGAGTACTTTCTGCGCATGCAGCCATACAGTGTTTACAGCCATACGATTGCAGGCTTGTTTTTCTTCAATCTGCCTCTTGTCATTGTCATTTCCTTTTTATTCCACGAGGTGGTGAAAAGGCCTATGCTCACTAGTATGCCGGAATTGTCCCGAAAAGGCTTGTTGCCGCTGGCGATGACAGCGTGGCGCCCCACATCATGGAGATCGATCGTGATTTTTGCTTATTCTGCTCTTTTGGGAAGCCTGAGCCATATGGTCTGGGACTCCTTTACCCATCAGGGGGCCTATTTCGTAGACAGGCTTCCCTTCCTCCAGGAAACCCTACACGTAATGGGCAGAGAGGTTCCGATGTTCAAGCTCTTTCAGCATGGGAGTACTTTGCTGGGTCTGGGGGCCATTGCGCTCCTTCTCATTCGCCTGTGCTTCGTGAACAGGAGGCTGTCCTTCCAGCGGGTCTGCACATCCTTGCAAAAATGGCTTTACTGGATAAGTGTTGGCTTCTTCGGCATGGCCTCGGCATGCATTCATTCCCTGGTCAAAAAGGGAGTGCTGCCGTTTTCTGATCTTCTGTCGAGCATTGTTCCATTATTGTCTGGATGCTTGCTTGGCTTGCTCGTTGTCTCATGGCTGTGGGACAGGTGGGTGTCAAAAAATAGGGCAGGTTTGCCTCTTTGATGAGTATACTATGGTATGACCAAGAGGCAGGTGATCCCAGGTGAAACCGACCGGCTATCAACCTTCAACCGAAACCTACGATGAGAAAGTTCCGCATCGCATCCAGGTGGTATTTCACCGACCAGAGCGGGTCAAACAACCAGAAACGTTGGTGGATCGGGTTCGGACGACGGCTCCCGGCAATGTGGCGGCCGCCTTTGATGATTTGGAACGTCTGATTGGACTTACGGAAGCCAAAAAGCTGATGTATGAAATCCATGCGCTTCTGCGGATGAACAAGGAACGCGAAAAACATCAATTGAAGCTGGAAAAGCAAGTATTTCACATGGTGTTCAAGGGAAATCCGGGAACGGGAAAAACGACCGTCGCCCGCATTTTCGGGCGGATTTTCCGCGAGATGGGGATTTTGAGCAAAGGACATCTCATAGAGGTCGAGCGGGCTGATCTCGTGGGGGAATTTATCGGACATACGGCTCAAAAGACGCGAGATTTGGTCAAAAAGGCATTGGGAGGCATCCTTTTTATAGATGAGGCATATTCATTGGCGCGTGGCGGAGAAAAAGATTTTGGCAAAGAGGCCATCGATTGTTTGACGAAGGCCCTGGAGGATCACGGAAATGACTTCGTCTGCATATTAGCTGGATATACAGATGAGATGGATTCTTTTCTGGAATTGAATCCGGGCATGCCCTCCCGTTTTCCGATCCATTTGAAATTCGCAGATTATACGGTAGACGAACTGATGAAAATCGCAGACTCCATGTTGGAGTCAAAGGAGTATAAGCTGTCTCCCGGGGCGAAGGAAAAGCTGAAGCAGCATGTCAAGGCCAAGCAAAATGACATATTCGAGACCAATTTCAGCAACGCCCGCTATGTGCGCAATGCGCTGGAGCAGGCGATCCGCAAACAGGCAATTCGCCTTTTGGCTGTTCAGGATTTGACGCGGGAAGACATTATGACCTTGGTGCCGGAGGATTTTGTCTGGACGACATCGTAGCGTACACCCAGGATGTGGTATGATAAGGGGTGTAGAAAGGACGGGGTTTCGTGAGCGAAATGATTAAAACGCAAGAGACAGCCATCCTGGTTGGCTGTCTCCTGGATAACCGCGATGTAGAGCGGATGCGTCTATCCATGGAAGAGCTTCATGAATTGGCAGATACAGCAGGAGTAGAGGTGCTGGATGTCATCACGCAAAATCGCGACCGCGTGGACTCCGCTTGGTATCTGGGTTCCGGGAAAATCGAGGAGATCGCTCATCGCGCACAGGAGCTGGATGTCGACGTGATCATCTTCAACGATGAGTTGTCTCCAAGTCAGACCCGCAATCTTGACCGGGTATTTGACTGTAAAGTGATCGACCGCACACAGCTGATACTGGACATCTTCGCAGGCCGGGCACAATCCCGGGAAGGGAAGATCCAGGTCGAGCTGGCCCAGTACAATTACCTGCTTCCCCGACTCGCCGGGCAAGGAAAGCAGCTGTCCCGGCTCGGAGGCGGGATCGGGACGCGCGGTCCGGGGGAGACCAAGCTGGAAAGCGACAGAAGGCATATTCGCAAGCGGATCAGCGAGCTGAAGCAGCAGTTGGCGGATACGGTCAGGACGCGTCAGCTGCATCGCGAGCGGCGCAAGAAAAACAGCGTTTTTCAAATCGCCCTGGTCGGGTATACCAATGCCGGGAAGTCTACCCTGCTCAACCAATTGACCACAGCTGAAACGCTGCAAGAAGACAAGCTGTTTGCGACGCTTGATCCTACGACGCGCCAGTTGCAGCTGCCAAATGGGATGGAGGTGCTGCTCACGGATACGGTAGGATTTAATCAGGATTTGCCGACTACGCTGGTAGCGGCTTTCCGTTCCACATTGGAAGGGGTTAAGGAAGCGGACCTCATCCTGCACGTAGTGGACAGCAGCCATCCGGATCTGGAGATTCACATGGAGGTTGTGAATCGGATCTTGAAAGAGCTGAAGGCAGAGCAGATTCCGGAATTGGTCGTATTCAATAAAGCGGATCTCGTGCGGGAAGGCACTTATTTGCCGCCTGCTGAAGAGTCCATTCTGGTATCCGCATTGCGCAAGGAAGATCAGCGGAGGTTGTTGGAACGAATTGAGTCCTTCGTCATGGCTTCCTTTGATCAATTCACCTTAAAAATACCGGTAGAACGCGGCGATATCTTATCCCTGCTTCATCGTGAAGGTGTGGAGATGGAGCAGCAGTTCGAGGAAGAGGAGGAGTCCTACCGGGTAAAGGTGCGTGTCAACCGGGATCACCCGATCTACGGACGAATCGCGCCGTTTCTCCTGGACCCTCCAGAGACTGTAGAAGAGAGTTGGTAAGAAAGGTATGTTTCAATATTTTTCTCATGGGGAGCAGCTTCGCCCCCTCGTAACAGAAGTAGAAGCAATGATTGCAGGCCGTCATCAGGAGATTGCCGATGTGGTCGACGCCAATCAATTGAAAGTCCTGCGTTCTTTTCAAAAACACGGGGTGAACGAATTTCACTTCGCCCCGTCTACAGGCTACGGATACGATGATTCGGGCCGTTCGACTCTGGAGTCCATCTATGCGGACGTATTCGGAGGCGAATCGGCCCTCGTCCGTCCGCATATTATTTCCGGGACCCATGCGATCGCGATCTCGCTTTTTGGCGTGCTGCGTCCTGGTGACGACCTTCTGTACATCACCGGAAAGCCCTATGACACATTAGAAGAGGTCGTCGGGGTGCGCGGCGAGGGACAAGGCTCCCTCAAGGATTACGGAATTGGGTACAGCTACGTGCCTCTTCAAGCGGATGGCGGGATTGATTTCGATGCTGTCAGTCGCGCGATTACCCCGAAAACCAAGGTAATCGGAATTCAGCGATCTCGGGGATACGCGGATCGCCCATCCTTTACCATCGCCAAGATTGAGGAAATGATCCGCTACGTAAAGGAGATCAATCCTGCATTGATCGTGTTCGTGGACAACTGCTACGGCGAGTTTACAGAGCTGCAAGAACCCCTCCAGGTAGGTGCGGACATCATGGCGGGTTCGCTGATCAAAAACCCGGGCGGTGGACTGGTAAAAACTGGGGGTTACATCGTCGGGAGAGAGGACTTGGTCCGGCTGGCGTCTTTCCGCATGGCGGCTCCGGGAATCGGCGCGGAAGGAGGGGCTTCCCTCTATTCGCTACTGGAGATGTACCAGGGCTTTTTCCTTGCTCCCCATGTCGTCGGGGAAGCGTTGAAAGGGGCAGTCTTCTCTTCGGCACTGCTGGAACGTTTGGGTTTTCAGACCAATCCTCTATGGCATGAACCGCGTACGGACTTGATCCAATCGGTTGCTTTTGGCACTGCAGAAAGGCTGATTACGTTTTGCCAGGGCATACAAAAAGCAGCTCCAGTGGATGCGCATGTGACGCCTTACCCCAGCGAAATGCCGGGTTATGCAGATCCGGTCATCATGGCAGCGGGTACCTTTATCCAAGGTGCAAGCATCGAGTTCTCCGCAGATGGACCCATCCGTCCCCCTTACCTGGGATTCGTACAGGGCGGCTTGACCTATTCCCATGTAAAAGTGGGAATACTCACCGCGATCGATGGAATGCTGGAGAAAGGGCTGCTTGAACTGCCGGGGGCCTAATCAGGATACACACAGGCAGCGATAGCCTCATCGAGGGGCTGCCGCTGCTTTTTGTGTGTCCTGTGAATTTTTTGTGTAATCTTTTCTGACATACGTTGACAGGATTTATCTGATTGCATAGAATAGGGGAGAAGAAATACCATAGAGGAGGGACAAGTCATGAGTGATGACATTCGCCGGAATATGGCCCTCTTTCCCATTGGGATCGTCATGAAGCTGACGGATCTGACAGCGAGGCAAATCCGCTACTACGAGCAAAACGACCTCATCAAACCTGCCCGCACCGAAGGGAAACAGCGCCTCTTTTCTTTCAACGATGTGGATCGGCTGTTGGAAATCAAGGCACTGATTGAAAAGGGACTCAACATTGCAGGGATCAAACAAGTTCTGCAGATGCATGAACCCGTACAGGAACAGACGAAGGTCACAGCAGAGTCCGAGTCCAAGCGCAAAGAGATGACCGACAAGGAGCTGCGTCAGTTGCTCAAACAACAAATCATGTATCGCAATGCTGCCCGCCCCGGCGAGGACGCATTGATACGTGGAGAGCTTTCACGCTTTTTCCACTGATATAAGTTGTACTAGAGACAGGAGGAGAGAAATGTGAGCAAGTATTCAAAAGAAGACATCATGCGTTTTGCCAAAGAAGAGGATGTCCGATACATCCGTCTTCAATTTACTGACCTGATGGGGATGATCAAGAACGTAGAAATCCCTCTGTCTCAACTGCCGAAAGCTCTCGACAACAAAATGATGTTCGACGGTTCTTCCATCGAAGGCTTCGTCCGCATCGAAGAATCCGACATGTACCTGGTACCGGATCTGGACACTTGGGTGGTGTTCCCTTGGGGGAATGAGCATGGCAAGGTAGCTCGTCTCATCTGTGACGTCTACAACCCAGATGGCACTCCTTTTGCAGGAGACCCGCGCTACATTCTGAAGCGCGCCTTGAAAGAAGCGGAAGAAATGGGCTTCACCGCGTTCAATGTCGGTCCAGAACCTGAATTCTTCTTGTTCAAACTGGATGAAAAAGGCGAACCGACGCTGGATCTGAATGACCAGGGAGGATACTTCGACTTTGCACCACTCGACACCGGTGAAAACTGCCGTCGCGATATCGTGTTGACTCTGGAGAAAATGGGATTTGAAGTAGAAGCGTCCCATCACGAAGTAGCTCCAGGTCAACACGAGATCGATTTCAAATACGCGAATGCCCTGAAGGCTGCAGACCAGATCCTGACCTTCAAGCTGGTTGTCAAAACCATCGCTCAAAAACACGGTCTGCACGCGACATTCATGCCAAAACCGCTCTACGGTGTAGCAGGTTCCGGTATGCACGCCAACCAGTCTCTCTTCCGCGGCAAGGAAAATGTATTCTACGATGAGAAGGACGAGCTGGGCTTGAGCGACACGGCCAAGCACTATCTGGCGGGTATCCTTAAGCACGCACGCGGTTTTACCGCGATCACAAACCCGCTGGTGAACTCTTACAAGCGTCTTGTTCCAGGTTACGAAGCACCTTGCTATGTTGCCTGGTCTGCTAAAAACCGTTCTCCGCTGATTCGCATTCCGTCCTCTCGCGGAGTCAGCACACGTATCGAAGTGCGCAGTCCAGACCCAGCTACGAACCCTTATCTGGCTCTGGCCGTGATGCTCAAAGCAGGGTTGGACGGCATCAAGAACAAATTGGCGGCGCCTCCTGCTGTTGACCGCAACATCTACGTGATGAACGAAGAAGAGCGCGAAGAAAACGGCATTTCCAACCTGCCGGCAACCCTGAAAGAGGCGATCGAATGCCTCAAGGCTGACCCGGTCATCTGCGATGCTCTTGGCGAACATGCGCTGATTCACTTCGTGGAAGCGAAAGAAATCGAATGGGATATGTTCCGCACGCGCGTCCATGAGTGGGAGCGCACGCAGTACATGACTCTGTATTAATGGGAGATAACCCTCGCGCCAGTAGGTGTGAGGGTTATTTTTTGTTGGTGGGTGAAGGAGTGATTTTCTCTTCTTAGATGATACGCCCACAAAACACCCACATTTTTAACCCTCTTTCCACAAGATAATCCGAATACCAAAAATACAAAGCCCTCCTTCGATCTGGTCTTATCCCCGTCAAGTGGACAGTTCAAAACAAGCCCTTGCTTTACGCAGCCTCAGCTCGGTATTGAACTGGGCTGAGGCTGCGTAAACGAGCTTGAATCCGTTCGTGATTGTAAAAATG